>OGFN01000590.1_pt1 | contig 17514 bp, 14 predicted proteins | sample 1570921 | NCBI WGS metagenome assembly OGFN01 (sample SAMEA2581940, study PRJEB24529) | metagenome | biome: Human gut stool | place: China | collected 2011
CGGTTCTATTGTTTAACTTTTAATCTTTCGGTAAAAATTTACCGAAGTATTGAATTTTAATAGGTAACATTTAAATTATTAACATTTATTAATAATGAATACAAAAATAGTCTACGCTGTAGTCAGTAACGAAAAAGATATATATTTAGAGCAAACACTAGTATCTATTTATTCTTTACGCTTATATAATTCAAACGTTAATGTTGCATTAGTCGTTGATGAAGATACTGACAGAACAATTCAAGGGAAGAGAGCAGAAATTTTAAAATACATAACCAACAAAATAGTTGTAAAAACTCCAAGCCAATATACTCAAGTCCAACGCTCGCGATATTTAAAAACAACACTTAGGAAACATGTAAAAGGAGACTACTTATTTATAGATTCTGATACTATAATTACGTCATCTTTAGAAGATATTGATACATTCTCAGAAGAAATTGGTGCTGTCCTCGATAAACACCTCTACATAAAGGAACATCCAGCAAAACAAAACATTTACCAATGGGCACAACAAATAGGATGGAAAATAACAGAGGCTTCTCCACAATATTTTAATAGTGGTGTCTTTTATGTAAAAGACACACCTAACACTCATGAATTTTATAAAAGATGGAATTCTTTTTGGACAGCAGGAAGTAAAAACAAAGTTAACTTAGACCAACCTTCATTAGGAAAAACATACTCCTCTATGCCTATTATAAAAGAAATAGATGGCATTTGGAATTGTCAAATCTTAGAAAATGGATTAAAATATTTATATAATGCAAAAATAATACATTACTTTAGTTCATGTCATAATGACCCATTATATGAATCACCATATCTATTTTTAGATAAAAAACTTTTTATAGGAATAAAAGAAGAAGGACATATTTCACAAGAAATTGACACAATGATAAGAAATGCTAAATCAGCGTTTTCTTTACACTACCAGATATTTACAGGGAAAAATTTACAATTATTCTCAACATATCCATACTTTATTATTAGAAATCTTTATAATAATAATCCATTGTTTTATAAAAGAATTGATAGATTTTTAGCAGCTATAGGAAAGATAAAACGTAAATTCAAAAAATAAAAATTACGAAATGATAAATTCTTATATGATCAAAAACTGTAAAGTTCCTTTTTGGCTTATATTTTCATCAATATTCGCAAATAGTCTATGGAATCTATCATGGTTTAACCTCAAATTCTACCAATACTTTCATCTCCTTATAATCGCCTTTTTCATTTGTAACATTTTAAAATATAGAAAAAAGCTATTGAATTATGCTTATTCAAAACAATATGTCATTCTTTTATTATTACTACCTTTACTGAGTGTATATTCTTGTAAAGTATTACATGACCAATCTATTTCAGCCTCATTGATATTATGGAGAATGCATTTAGGATGGTTACTCTACTTTGTTTTATGGAAGAAAAAAATTACTGAACAGCAAATCATAAAAACAATTTTTTATATTGCTATTGGCTATACCATAATAAGCTTAATTCAACAAATAACTTTTCCATTAGCACCTTTTGGAAGCAGAACAGTAGGAAGTGGTTATTCAGAAATACTATTTGATGGCATTGTAGAAAAGAGAATGGGATTATATCGATTTGGAATAAGCGGCGTAGAATATGCTATAGCATTTCTATTTACTTTATTATCTCATAAATATCAAGTCACAAAAAAAGAATTTAGATTCTTAATATTCATATTGATTATAGGCATAATGGCTAGTGGAAGTAGACAAACTATGGCTAGTGTATTTGTTGTATATTGCTATTATTTATTACATAAAAATAAAGCCAAATATAAAATAATATACACATTGCTAATTATCTGTGTTATATTAATATTATACTCTTTTAGAGAATTATTTTTTGGCTCTTTGGCAAATGTATCTGAAGATATGGCCTCAGGACGTTCTTTCTCTTATATTTATTATATAAATGATTATATAAGCAGTCCTCTTTCAATATTTTGTGGAAATGGTGTAGGTCATGAATCATCATTATACGGAAGTGAAGATATTTATTTTAATAACAATAGAGTCATTTTATCAGATATTGGAATGGTAAGTACTTTATACTACTGGGGTATAATATATGTACTTATCTACTTCATTGCTATCTTTAGATTTCTAAGAAATAAGTATCTAGATATTCATATTAAATTAATAATGTTAGCCCCATTATTAATTTCATGGATTGGAACACCATTATGGGAATTTAAAGGAATGTTTTTTCAAGCACTCCTTTTTTATTATTGTGACATAAATATTTACAACAATAAAATCAGAAAACAAAAGTTAAATGAAAATAGCGTATATATTAGCCCCATCAGAAATAATTGATGGAGCATCTAATGGTATCAGGAGTCAAGCTTTCACTTGGGCAAATAGCCTAATAGAATTAGGTGAGGACGTTACTATTATAAATGCTTCAGAAACTTATAATTGGAAAGATTTTGATATTATTCATTTATTTGGATCATCCAATACATGGTTTCTGCCTTTAGCACAAGTAATGAAAGAAAGAAACCCCAACATCGTATGGAGCCCGATATGTGATGATATAACACCTCCCCAAATACAACTATTAAAGACCTACATTGGATACGAAAAACTTCATCTATTTAGTTTACCCTATATAAGACGAAAAGCATATCCACTTTTCAAAAAAATCTTTGTACGTTCTAACTATGAAAAAGAGTACATAACAAAAGCATATCATGTGTCTCCCAATAAAATAGCAAAAGTTCCTTTAGCTATGTCATATAATGAAAAGTATGTTCCACAAGAAAAAGAGAATTTTTGTTTTCACATGAGTTTATTATATCATGAACGAAAAAATGTATTAAGACTTATTAAAGCAGCGAACAAATATAATTTTAAATTAGTACTAGCTGGCAAAACAGGAAATGAACAGGAATTTTTACCTCTAAAAAAAGAAATAGGGAATAATTCAAACATTCAAGTATTAGGATTTATCTCAGAAGAAGAAAAAATAAATCTATACAAAAGAGCCAAAGTATTCGCATTACCTAGTATTATGGAAGGTGTAGGAATTGTCGCTGTAGATGCAGCCAATTATGGTTGTGAAATTGTTGTTACAGAAATTGGTGGTCCCAAAGAGTATTATAATGGTAATGCTTTTATTGTTAATCCTTATAACGTAGATGAAATAGGACAAGCAGTAATAAATGCTTTGTCTGGCAATAAATCTTTTCAACCAGAATTAAGTACCCAAATTCACGAGTTATATAACAAAAAACATATTGCACAATTATTATTACAAGAATATCAATCATTATTATAATAAATGAGAAATTTTAATCTAGATACAATCCGTGTCATTGCTATGATTTTTGTCATATGCATTCACTCCATGGGTATATTAAATGAAAATGTAGAAGCACCTATCTTAGAAGCGAACTACATTATACATTTACTTCTTTCTTCTTTCATTTATATGGGAGTTCCTCTTTTTGTCATGCTAAGTGGGGCACTATTAATTGGAAAAAGTGAAGACCCACAAATATTCCTTAAAAAAAGACTAAAACGAATTTTAATTCCATTTCTAATCTGGAGTATCATTGTTTTTTGTTTAGATAAAATAACTAATCATCAAACATTTGATATTATTCAATCTATTACAGACTTTTCTGTAAAATTTTTAACTAGTGGAGTTCATGGAATTTACTGGTACATATATATGCTAATAGGACTATATTTACTTACTCCTATTCTACAGAAAGTATTTAAAGACATATCTCCTTCTCTACGTAATTATCTCATAATAGTAATCACCTTATCCATTATCATACAACATATTATACCTCATATTTATGTAGAAAAAAGTATATTCTTTAAATATTCATTTCCATATCTAATTTATATAGGATACTATATTGGAGGATATTATTTTTATGCTTACGCCAATAAAACAAAAAAATTCCATAAAGTAACAATATGTGGTTTTCTCATTTTCTATTTCATCGGAATAATAAATACAATAAAGCCATTTACAACCTTCCCAATCCAATTTTTCCAATCATTATTCTTTTTTGGTATATTACTGTCTACCAAAATAAAAACATCAGGCAATAAACTGAATACTTTAATAACATTTATAAGTAGTACAAGCTACGGTATTTATCTTAGTCATTTCTTATTCATTTCCGTATTATATAAAATAGGACTTGAACAAGCAGTTCCTATATATTCCGTACCTATCATTACGACATTAAGCGTATTATGTCTTGAAATAGGCCTACAATATGTAATCAAACACTTTAAATTAGAAAATCTACTACAATAAATAAATCATGAAAAAGAAATTACTTGTATTTCACCCTATTATAGCTCCATATAGAATTGATTTCTTCAATTATTTATCAAAAAGCTATGATATGAAATTATATATGTTTCACCATAACTTAATTGACCAAAAATTTGACTATGAAAAATTATCGCAAGCATTCCTATTTGAACCTATCGTATTAGACCAATTTTATAAAATTCCTTTCCTTAAAATAAGAAAACATATATTTTCTACACTCCAGACATGTAACCCTGATATCGTCCTTGTATCTGAATGTGGATACGCAAGTATTGCAACAGTAATATACAAAAAGTTGTTTCACAAAAATTATAAAATAGTAAGTGTGATAGACGACAGTTATGATATGTTAACTAATAATAATCAATTTTCTAAAAAGCATGAATGGGGTGAAAAAGTTCTAATTCCGCTATTTGATAATATCATAAATGTAGAACCCAATGTAGTTTCATTTTTTCAAAAAAAATACAAAAAGGGTATTTATTTTCCTATTATACAAAATGAAACAAGAGTACGTCAATTATACGAACAAGCTTTACCAATTAGTGAAAAATATATCAAACAATATCAACTCAAAGAAAAAAAAGTACTACTTTTTGTTGGACGTTTGGTTACACTCAAAAATATGGATTTCGTAATTCGAGTATTTAATAAACTTAACCTTCATAATACAGTTTTAGTAATAGTTGGTAGCGGAGAAGAAGAAAAAAAACTAAAACAAATAGCAAACAATAATGCCAACATTATTTTTGTTGGAAGATTAGAAGGAGAAAAACTTTATGCATGGTATAATATCGCAGAACTATTCGTATTACCTAGTACGCAAGAAGCATTCGGAGCTGTAACAAATGAAGCACTAATAGGAGGATGTACTTGTTTAGTTTCACAAAAAGCAGGCTCAAACTGCCTAATAAAAAAAGGAGAAAATGGATATATTTTCAATCCTACTAACGAAAAAGAATTTGAAAATATTCTTCAAAAAAGTATAGGAGAAATAACACTTAGAAACTATCCATTACAACTTCGCAAAAATAAAATGATTCATACTTTCAATGAATATTTTAAACACTTAATTGACTCATTATGAAAATTTCATTTCTTATCGCCGCTCATATAGATATTATTCAATTAAATCGTTTAATAAATTCGCTGATACAAACAAGCGATATATATATACATCTAGATAAAAAAGCAAATTCACCTTTCAACTTCCTAATACTTCATCTTCTCCTAATTCCCATAAAATATATTTTCTGCAAAAACGAATTTCAGTTACCTGGGATGGCTATAGTCAAATTAAAGGATTCAAATTACTTTTAGAAACAACTCTTCAAAACTCACAAAACTACCAACGCTTTGTATTTCTTTCAGATCTTGATTATCCAGTTTATTCTCATGATGAAATAATATTTTTTTCAATCACATATTCATACTGAGTTTGTATGTAGATTTAATATCAGCCAATGTCATATACCAAAATAACTACAAAAAATTACACTATATCATCTATTTCGGGATATTCTTTTAAATCATAATTCATTTTTACGAAAAGCTATAATAGGTGATATGAAATTAATATTAAAGTCTATAGAACCTTATCTTATAATTAATGGTAAATAATAGAATATCTTTTATGGTTCACAATGGATCAGTATCACTAAAGAATGTGGTGAGTATATTCTTAAGTAATTAAATACTAATAAAAAAAGCTCGTTCGTTATTTCAAAACGGTTTATGTACCAGATGAACTATGTATACCTACCATTGTCTTTAACTCTCCTTTTTCTAAAAATACTCTTAGAAAAGAAACAGAAAACTTTAAAGAAATTATACCTTTACATTATTTAAATTATACAGACCACATTGGGACATATGATGAAAATGATTTCGACAATATCATCTTATCACATAAAATGTTCGTGCGTAAACTTATAAGCAACAAGTCTGAAAAACTAATAGAATTATTAAAAAAAAGAAAAAATAAATAACTTTAAAATATGACCACTCAATCTAGAATTTTATTTATACTTCACCTCCCTCCCCCTGTTCACGGAGCAGCTATGGTAGGAAAATACATCCACGATAGTCAACTTATTAATAAAACATTCCAATGTAAGTACATAAATTTAGCTCTTGCAAAAGATTTAAAAGACATAGGCAAAGGTGGAATAACAAAACTGGTAAACTTTATTCAAAAGCTTGTATTAATAAGGCAAACCGTTAAAAAGTTCAAACCAGACCTTTGCTACGTAACTCCTAATGCAAAAGGAGGAGCTTTCTATAAAGATTTTGTAGTAGTGCAATTATTAAAGTCAATGGGATGTAAAGTAATTGTACATTATCACAATAAAGGAGTTTCAACAAAACAAGATTATTGGTTTGATAACCTGTTATACACACATTTTTTTAAAAACTTAAAAGTAATCTTATTAGCCCAATCATTATATCCAGATTTTAGTAAATACGTACGACCTAGCAATTTATACATTTGCCCCAACGGAATACCTCAGACAAGAATTTTATCTCCTATACAACATAAACGATTTAATATTTTATTTTTATCGAATATGATGAAGGAGAAAGGTGTTTGGACTTTATTAAAAGCATGTAAAATTTTAAAAGAGAATAACCGTATTTTTGAATGCCACTTTGTAGGGAAATGGAGTGATATCACACAAGAAGTATTTGAAGAAAAAGTTCAAGAATATAAATTAAATGATTCTGTATTTGCGCACGGAGCGCAATATGGTGATAATAAAAATAAATATTGGCAAGCATGCGATTTATTTGTATTTCCCACATATTACCACAATGAATCTTTCCCTATGGTATTATTAGAAGCAATGCAACAAAAAAAAGCATGTATTAGTACAAATGAAGGTGGTATTCCTGAAATTATTATTCCTGATCAAACAGGATATTTGATTCCTAAGCAAGATCATGTATCACTTGCAAACAAAATAAGTTATCTAATTGATCATCAAGATTTATGTGCCCAAATGGGAAAAAATGGATTAATTAGATATAATCAACTTTTTACACTTCAAAAATTCGAAGAAAATTTCGTTTCAATCATAAAAGATTGCCTGAAATAATAAACAGTATTAAAAATTCTTATATCCAATGTTAGTTTTAAAAAAGCTTTCCATTTTACACTGTAAGGCAGATTTATCATCACTACCTCAAGGTAAACTACTCATCAATACCATAAATGCCCATTCTTATAATACATCTTTAAAGGATCAACTCTTTGCAGTAGCTTTAGAGAAAGGAGATGTATTGATTCCTGATGGCATCAGTATCGTAAAAGCCTGCAAATGGCTAAATGCAAAATCTCAGCCAACAGAGCGCATTGCAGGATGGGATTTATTTGAGTTTGAAATGAACCGTTTAAATCAAAAAGGTGGGAAATGCTTTTTCATGGGTAGCAGTGAAAAAGTACTTACCCTTATCAAAGAAAAGGCTAAACAAGTTTATCCTAATATTACAGTGGAAACATATTCCCCACCTTATAAACCGGAATTCAATGAAGAAGATAACAAAAAAATAATTGATACTATCAATCAAGCTAACCCTGATTTACTTTGGATTGGGATGACTGCTCCCAAACAAGAAAAATGGACATATAGCCATTGGAATGAATTAAACATTCATTGCCATGTAGGGACTATTGGAGCTGTTTTTGATTTCTTTGCTGGAACTGTAGAGCGTGCTCCTATATGGTGGCAAGAACACGGTTTGGAATGGCTATACCGCTTGATTAAAGAGCCTAAACGTATGTGGAGAAGGTACATTATTGGAAATACACTCTTTTTATGGAACATTTTAAAAGAAAAAAACAGATAAGAAACTATGAAAAACTATACAATCGCCGTAGCAGGTACAGGCTATGTAGGTCTGTCCATCGCTACCCTGCTGGCACAGCATCACCAAGTGACAGCTATAGATATTATTCCTGAAAAGGTAGAGAAGATAAACAACCGTATCAGCCCGATACAGGACGAATATATTGAGAAGTATCTGGCAGAAAAGGAGCTGAACCTGACGGCTACATTGGATGGAGCTTCAGCGTATAAAAATGCGGACTTTGTGGTGATTGCGGCTCCTACAAACTACGATCCGGTGAAGAACTATTTCGATACGTCGCATGTAGAGGAAGTTATCGACCTGGTACTGGAAGTAAATCCGGACGCGGTAATGGTCATCAAGAGTACCATTCCCGTGGGTTACTGCCGAAGCTTATATGTGAAATATGCCGAAAAGTTCAAGAATACTTCTGCCCTGACTGGTAAGAAATTCAACTTGCTGTTCTCGCCGGAGTTCCTGCGTGAAAGCAAGGCTCTGTACGACAATCTTTATCCGAGCCGTATCATCGTAGGATTCCCGAAACTGATAGAGGGACGCGATGAGGAAAATGAAGCTATCAAAGCCATTGCAGGCGAACACTTGGAAGAGAAAGCACACGAGTTTGCAGCATTGCTTCAGGAAGGTGCTATCAAACCGGATGTAGATACACTGTTTATGGGACTGAAAGAAGCAGAAGCGGTGAAGCTGTTTGCCAATACGTATCTGGCTCTGCGTGTAAGTTATTTCAATGAACTGGATACGTATGCGGAAGTAAAGGGACTGGATACACAGGCTATCATTCAGGGTATCTGTCTGGATCCACGTATCGGCACACATTATAACAATCCGTCGTTCGGCTACGGGGGCTACTGTCTGCCCAAGGATACGAAGCAGCTTCTTGCCAACTATGCGGATGTGCCAGAAAACTTGATTCACGCTATCGTGGAAAGTAACCGTACTCGCAAGGATTTCATTGCCGACAGAGTACTGCACAAGGCAGGATATTATGATTACTTCAATCGTGGGGACTATAATCCGGCTGAAGAAAAAGAATGTGTTATCGGAGTATATCGCCTCACCATGAAATCGAACAGTGATAATTTCCGCCAGAGTTCTATTCAGGGTGTGATGAAGCGCATCAAAGCGAAAGGTGCACAGATTATCATTTACGAACCTACACTGGAGGATGGAAGTACATTCTTCGGCTCAAAGGTTGTAAACAATCTGGATGAGTTCAAGGCTCAGGCACATGCCATCATTGCCAACCGCTATGATGCGTGTCTGGATGATGTGAAAGACAAAGTATATACGCGTGACATTTTCCGCAGGGACTAAAAAGCAAAAAACAATACAAAAACCAGCATGCAAAATCATATAGTAATTATGGCAGGCGGCATAGGAAGCCGTTTCTGGCCCATGAGCACATCCGAATATCCCAAACAGTTTATCGACGTAATGGGGGTTGGAAAATCGCTGATTCAGCTCACAGTGGAGCGTTTCAAGGGTATCTGCCCGAAAGAGAATTTCTGGGTGGTGACATCGGAAAGGTATGTCGACATAGTAAAGGAACAGTTGCCGCAGATTCCGGCTCAGCATATTCTGGCGGAACCGGAAGCAAGGAATACGGCGCCGTGTATCGCGTATGCGTGCTGGAAGATCCGAAAGGAGTTTCCGCAGGCGAACATCGTGGTGACGCCTTCGGATGCGCTGGTGATTGATACGGCGGAGTTTGCACGCTGCATTGCCGTAGCACTGGAGAAGACGGCGGACTCGCAGGCTATCGTGACCTTGGGGATGAAGCCTACCCGACCGGAAACGGGCTACGGATATATTGCTGCTCAGGGTGAAGCGGACGCAAAGGGTATCTGCAAGGTGGAAGCGTTTAAGGAGAAACCGGACGTGGAAACGGCAAAGGGGTATCTGGCTGCGGGGAATTATTTCTGGAACGCGGGGATTTTTGTGTGGAACGCGGACACGATTACGAATGCCATACGCAGGTATGCGCCGCAGATTGCCGGAGTGATGGACGAGCTGGAGCCTGCCTTGTTTACGGACAAAGAGGCGGAGGAGCTGAAGCGCCTCTTCCCTACTTGCGAGAAGATTTCCATCGACTATGCGGTGATGGAGAAGGCGGAGGATATCTTTGTGCTGCCGGCGGAATTCGGATGGAGTGACCTGGGTAGCTGGGGTTCGCTGCGCACCTTGCTACCGCAGGATGAAGCGGGCAATGCCAAGGTTGGCAGCCGGGTGGATATGTACAACTGCCGGAACTGTGTGGTGCATGCGGCGGAGCACAGACAGGTGGTGCTGGAGGGTCTGGAGGGCTACATCGTAGCGGAAAAAGACGGACGTCTGCTGGTGTGCCGCCTGAGTGAGGAGCAGCGCATCAAGGACTTTGCGGCGGGGAAGTAAACGGGAATCGCCACGATTCCTGCTACTGAAAGATTTTGATTCTCCATTGTTTTTTTAATCCTTTTATCTTATTCATTAGGAAATAAAGACAAAAATTTGTTCTTTTGTATTAGAACCAAATCCAAATATATGAATACTACAGTTTTTAATCTGGCTCAATTGCAAGTGCTTGAAATGATGTCGTTTGTGGATAGTCCTGAAGCATTAGCAGAACTTAAAAAGGCTATTTCTGACTATTTCGCCAAGCAAGCGCAAAAAGAAATTGACCGTTTGTGGGAGAATGGAGAATTAAATGAGGAAAAAGTCGATAAATTCTACCAACTACATGAACGTACTCCCTATAAATGAATATGAGAAACATTGTATTGGATACAAACTCACTGATTATTGCAATTTCAGCGAAGAATGACTGCCATAAAGTGTGGCAATCATTCTTGAATGGAGACTATACGTTATGTATAAGCAATGAAATCGTAGAAGAGTATCTGGAAGTCATGACTCGCAACATTAATAAGTATGTAGCCGAAACGATTATCTACACGATTCTTACTCGTGAAAATGTAAAGAAATTAACTCCTCACTACCGTTTTCATCTAATTACAGCAGACCAGGATGACAATAAGTTCGTAGACTGTGCCATAACAGCCAATGCGGAATATATCGTGACGGAGGATCACCATTTCAATGAACTTAAAAATATATCTTTCCCATCAGTTGCCATAATTAATTTGAAGGACTTCGCAAAAACATTGTAAGTCTAATGGTTGATTGTCGACGAATATATCAACTTGCATATTACTGATGATCGGCAGAACAGAATCTATCGGTAGTAGCGTAGTACTGAGTGAGGAGCAGCGCATCAAGGATTTTGAGGCGGGGAAGTAAACGGGAATCACCACGCTACTCTATACGGAGGGTAGCGTGGCGATTTTTTTGTTTCTACAGTGAGCTTTGTATAAAAAATGTTATAGAGAATGAGATTTTGTTCCTAAAAAACTCTCTATTTAAAATTAATTATATAATTTAGAGTATACATAAAAATACAAGAACTATACAAATAATATAAACTATATCAAAATACAAACACAAACGGGACAGTTGACTGACTACAAGGAAATACACTAATTGATAACGAGAATATATACAATATATTTTAACCTTAAAATCGAAAATAGAGTATTAACCTTAATAGTTTAACTATGCAAAAACGATCATTTCTAGTAGTCACAATGTTCCTGGTAGGAATGTTTCTGACTGGGATTTATGCTCAGACAATTACTGTAAGCGGAAGTGTTACCAGTAAAGAAATGAGCGATCCTCTAATCGGAGTAAACGTATTGGTAAAGGGAACTACCAATGGTACTGTAACCGACCTGAACGGTCATTATTCTATTACTGTGGGACCGGACGATGTGCTGGTATTTTCGTATATCAGCATGCAAACGGTGGAAGAAGCAGTGAAGGGAAGAAAGGTTATCGATGTTTCTATGGTTTCGGATACCGAAAGCCTGGGTGAAGTCGTGGTAACGGCTATGGGTATCCAGCGCCAGTCGGAAACGTTGACGTATTCTGCACAGACTGTGGGAGGTAGTGATGTGAACGACATCAAGAGTGTGAACATGATCAACTCACTGCAGGGTAAAAGTGCCGGTCTGATGATTACACCAAACTCTACCGGAGCCGGAGGTTCTTCTAAAATCCTGTTCCGCGGTAACAAGTCTATCAGTGGTAGCAACCAGCCGCTGATCGTAGTGGACGGTGTGCCGGTAATGAACAGTGTTTCGGGTGCTCAGGTAAGCAGCAACTATGGTGGCGAACGTGACGGTGGCGACGTGATGTCGACTATCAACCCGGATGATATCGCTTCTATCACATTGCTGAAAGGTGCATCGGCTGCCGCATTGTATGGTGCCGTGGCTGCCAATGGTGCTATCATGATCACAACCAAGTCGGCTCAGTCGGGCAAAGTTTCAATCAACGTGTCCAGCAATACTACTATGGAAACTCCAATGGTTCTTCCGGAATTCCAGAATACATATGGAGTCAGCGACAACGGTACATACAGCTGGGGCGAAAAACTGGCTTCGGAAGCACCTAACTATGCGAAAGAATTCTATCGTACCGGATTTACAACAAACAACTCTATCTCGCTGGCCGGTGGTAATGAAAATATCCAGGCGTACTTCTCTTATGGTAACGTGTACTCGGAAGGTATGACTCCAAGCAATACCTACCGCAGCCATAACCTGAATTCGAAAGTGGGATTTAATGTCCTGAAGAATATTCACATTGATTTCAGCGCCAAGTATACCAACCAGTATGTGAAGAATCAGGCTGCTGCCGGATTCCTGTTCAACCCGCTGACTGGTGTATACCTGTTCCCGAGAGGTGAAGACTGGAACTACTATAAAAACAACTTCGAGGTGTATGATGAATCGAGAGGATGTAATATCCAGAACTGGACAAACACCGGACTGCAGCAGTACAGTAACCCTTACTGGACACTGAACCGACAGACTCCGATAACCGACCGTCACCGTTATGAATTTGGAGGAAGCATCAAGTGGGATATTACCCAAGACTTGAATATCCAGGGACGTATGCGTTACGAAAGAGGTGAAGAACGCTGGCAGCATAATCTGTATGCTTCAAGTATCGCCAACTTATACCCGATGGGACGTATGAAGGATAACCGTTACTTCAGCGATCAGCTGTATGGTGACGTCTTGCTGAGCTACAGCCATACATTCAATGATTTCCTTGTTTCGGCAACTGCCGGTTCAAGCTTCACCAAGAGCAAGACTGCACATGTTGACTTATGGGCTGAAGGTACTCAGTTTACTTCACCCGGAAACGGTAACATATATTACCCGAACATCTTCACTCCGAACAACTACTACGGAAACATGTCTGTTGTAGGCAAGAATGATAACTGGAATACAGAAAAACGTCTGAACGCTGTATTCGCTACAGCTCAGTTCGGCTACAAGGATGGTTTGTTCGTCGACGTATCTGTACGTAACGACTGGTCGTCTGCACTGGCTTACACGGAAAGCTGCTCGTTCTTCTATCCGTCTATCGGAGGTAGCTTCCTGCTCGACAGATTTGTTGATATGGGCAAGAACGTGAATTTGCTCAAGGTACGTGCCAGCTACTCTATCGTAGGTAATGACGTGCCGGTATTTATGAGTAACCTGCTGTACTCACTGCAATCGCAGGGTGCTATCACTCCACCGGAAAATGCTCCGTTCCGTACATTGAAGCCGGAAAAGACTCATTCTATCGAAGTGGGATTCGACGGTACATTCTTCCAGAACCGACTGACTATGGGACTGACATACTATAAGACAAATACCAAGAATCAGTTCTTCTCTGTAGCTGCTCCGTATGAATCGGGATTGCGCAACCGTTATGTAAACGCCGGTAACGTACAGAACCAGGGATTCGAATTCAGCGCAGGATGGTATCAGCAGTTTAATGATAATTTCAGCTGGAGTACAGACCTGAACCTGTCGTACAACGACAACAAAATCGTAGAACTTGTAGATGACCTGCCAAACGGACTGACACTGACAGACTTCGGCGGTGCCAAGATTATCCTGAAGAAGGACGGATCGTACGGTGACTTGTATGTACGCCATATCATGCGCGACGAAAACGGCAGACCGATGAAGGATGAAACTACCGGTAACCCGATAGTAAGCGGTGACACAACCGAGGATATGATTTATGCCGGCAACATGAATGCGAAGTTCAACGCCGGATGGTCGAATACATTCCATTATAAGGACTTTACTCTATCGTTCCTGATTGACGGTAAGTTCGGAGGCAAAGTGTTGTCAATGACAGAAGCAACACTGGATGGCTGGGGCGTTTCAAAACGTACCGGAGATGCACGTAACGCAGGTAAGGTAGTGGTAGACGGCGTGGAATTTGATCCGAAAGCATGGTATACTACAACGGGAGCTAGTAACTTCAACAGTCCGTATGCCAATGAATTCTATGTTTACGATGCTACAAACGTACGTCTGCGTGAATTGAGCCTGGGATATACGTTCCGTAACCTGTTCGGCGTAGGAAAGAACCTGACAGCTGCTATCATCGGACGTAACCTGTTCTTCTTCTACAAAGATGCTCCGATGGATCCGGATGTATCTGCAGGTACTGGAAATGGTGTGCAGGGTGTAGACATGTTCGCACTGCCTACTTCTCGCAGCTTTGGTCTGAATCTGAAACTTAACTTCTAAAAAAGCCTGATTATGAAACGAAATAAATTTTATCAATATGCCATTCTGCTGGCTCTCCCGTGGTTAGGAAGCAACTTGATGACTTCTTGTACCGACAGTTTTGAAGATCTGAACACAAACAGTGTGCAGGTAGACCCGAATGATCTGCCATTCTCTGCACAGTGTACCGAACCGATGCAATATTGCTATCCGCCTCAGCAGAACATGTTCCAGTTCTGGACAAACCTGACAATCGACTTGTACAGCGGTTATTTCATGACTCCGAACGGTAACTTTACCAATGGAGATATGGGGGAAAACCGCGGACACAGTGGAGGTATGTACGAAAACTATTACCTGCATATATTCAACAATACACGACGGATCATCGCCGATTGTGACCAAAAGGGTACACTGGGACTTTCCGGCGTAATGAGAGTCGTACAGGCATATGGTACACTCATGACTACCGATGCTTACGGTCCGCTGGCTTACAGCTCGATCTTGTCGGGAGAATATGAATCGTACTATCCATTCGACAGCCAGCAACAGCTGTTCGTAGCTATGCTGAAGGATCTGGAGAAGGCTATCACCGATATCAAAGGAATGAGTGAAGGCGAAAAGGTTACTCTCGCTACTTTCGACTGCTGGTGTAATGCTGATACTGAACTGTGGGTAAAGGTGGCCAATACGTTGAGATTGCGCATGGCACTCCGTCTGTCTAAACGTGAGGCTGAAATGAAGGAAGCCGGCATAGACCTGAAACAGGTGGCTACAGAAGCGGCTGCCAATACGCTGGCAACCGTAAATACGGATATTGTCATCGACAAGAGTCTGGAAAACGAAATGTGGCTGATGTTCAACTGGGGTGACTGCGGATTCAACGCGAATCTGGTTACGCTGATGACAGGTATGAAAGACCCGCGCCAGCCGTTGTACATGACAAAGAATATCAAGGATGTTACCAACCTGGAAGGTAAGGTGGTAGTACCGGCCAATACACAGTATCTGGGTATCCGATTTGCCAGTGGTCTGCCGGGAAAACCGAACAACTGGGCTAACTTCTCTCAGTGGATCGACCCGCAAAATACAATCGGAGTATACTCTATGCCACTGCCTATCTTCAAGGCTGCTGAATCTTATTTCTTGCTGGCTGAAGCTAAATTGCGCTGGGACATCGGTTCTGCAAGCGTACAGAGTCTGTATGAAGACGGTATCCGCGTATCTATGACAAACGAGCTGAGCTATCGCGGAAAATATGCCGGCGTAGATGCTTATGCTGCAGGAGCTGTGGATGAATACATCAACGGTACGACAACTCAGGTTGATTTTGAAGATCCGGTAGATCCGAAACTGAACACACCGGCTGTAAACAAACTTTGTGTAAAATGGGACGAAGGAGCCAGCAACGAGGAAAAACTGGAACGTATCATTACACAGAAGTATTTCGCTCTGTTCCCGCTTTCTATCGAAGCATGGGCTGAACAAAGACGTACCGGTTATCCGCACTTATTCCCTGCTTACGTAGACGAAAGTAACGGTGGAGTAAACAAGGAAGAAGGTGTACGCCGAGTTATCTACAGCAGCAACGCATATGATACAAATGCACAGGGTGTCGCCATGGGTCGGGAACTGTTGAATAAGGAAAATTCAAGCAAAAACGGTATTTCGGGCGATAAGGGTGGTACACACCTCTGGTGGGATAATGCCAATAAAGGAAATTTCTGATACATAAGTTTTTCTAATGAAACGGGTGGGCTTTACGGCCTGCCCGTTTTTTTATATTGTCTGCCAATACAACTGGTAAGTAAGGGTACTCCAGACAGAGGGTATCGTGGCGATTTTTTTGTATTGGCTTGGCACTTTAAGGTTTATTTGTTTACTTTGTAAGTATCAACTACTAAATGCACTCAGTATGGAAAGCTATATTCGTTTTGACTGGGCTATGAAGCGCCTGTTGCGCAACAAGGCTAATTATGCGGTGCTGGAGGGACTGCTTACCACACTGCTGGAGGAAAAGGTGACCATCCAGAAGCTGCTGGAGAGTGAAAGCAACCAGGAGGATGAATTCGACAAGTATAACCGTGTGGATATGCTGGCGGAAAACTCGAAGGGAGAACTGGTGCTCATCGAGATTCAGAACAATAATGAGTATGCGTATTTCCAGCGGATGCTGTTTGGCGCTTCGAAGCTGGTAACAGAGTACATCAACCGCGGACAGGGATACGACAAGGTACGTAAGGTGTACAGCATCAACATCGTGTATTTCTCTCTGGGACACGGCAAGGATTTTGTATATCACGGAAAGACGGAGTTCGTGGGAATTCATGAAGGGGATGTGCTGGAACTGAGTCCGTTTCAGAAACAGACATTCAAAGTGGACAAAGTGAGCCAGCTTTATCCGGAATATTATATACTGAAAGTAAATGATTTTAACCGGGTGGCAAAGACGCCGCTGGAAGAATGGATTTATTACCTGAATACGGGAAATGTGCCGGAGAATGCTACGGCGCCGGGACTGAATGCGGTGAAGGAACGGCTGAAGCTGGATCGCATGAGCCGGGAGGAGCTGAACGCGTATTACAAACACTTGGATAATATCGTGATTTTACGGGACAATATAGAAACGGAACGTGCAGAAGGTCGTGCAGAAGGTCGTGCAGAAGGTCGTGCAGAAGGTCGTGCAGAA
>OGFN01000598.1_pt1 | contig 17359 bp, 14 predicted proteins | sample 1570921 | NCBI WGS metagenome assembly OGFN01 (sample SAMEA2581940, study PRJEB24529) | metagenome | biome: Human gut stool | place: China | collected 2011
TGCGGTTATCCAGGAAACCGATTTCAGCACCGATATTCAACTCATGTTTCTTTTCGTAAGTCAGCTCACTGTTTTCCAGTTCTGTAATCTGAAGACCAGATTCACTTACACTGGCAAACGGGCGGTAAGAGTTATAACTGTTGATGATTACGCGTGAGTTAGAAACCTCAGCCGGACCACGGTCGGCAGTCAGTGAGTAAGAAGCCTTCAGAGTCAGGTTAGACAAGGCCGGTCTCAGGTTTTCGAACCAGCTTTCTTCGTGTGCGTTCCATGCACCCGAAACGTTCCATGTAGGAAGCCAGCGTGCCGAACGGCTCTTACCCAGCTTGTTAGAACCTTCATAACGGACTGTACCGTTTATTGTATATTTACCTTTCCATGAATAAGTAGCTGTACCGAAGAAAGCCACGTCACGAGAGCGGGTTGTAGACACACCGTAGTAAGCAGCATTTTCCTCATTACCCTGTTTGAAGTACAGATAGTCGTAAGAAGGAAGCATACCCATATCATACTGCAAACCTACACCCTGGAACCAAGTCTGTGTACGGTCGGTAGCGTTCAACTCCATACCACCGAAGAAGTTGAAGATATGGTTTTCATTAAATACGTCATTGTAGCTGGCAGTAGCACGGAAGTCGTAGCTGTTCATGCCATATTTAGTTTCACGGTAGAAACCTCCCACCGGAAGAACCGATACCGGCAACGCGTTCGAAACATCCGGGTTAGTATACAACCACGGGTTAGCGTCACGGATAGTAGCATCATCCATTGCACGGTAAGCCCATGCCTGGTTAGAATAGTCAGTAATCTTGTGAGCCTGAGTAGTAGTAGAATACTTGTAAGCACCCAGCACACTCAGTTCTACCTTATTGATAGGTTTGTATTTAAATTCACCCTGGAATTTCATATCTACTACATCCAGGTCCATATAGTTATTGTCCAGTTCATGCAAGATATTGAACGGCGCATAGTTACGTACGTAGTATTCATTCGGGTCGAGTGCACGTGAAGTATTCAGCGCGTAAGAATACGGGTTGATATCGAAGTCACGTTTTACTTCACCACTTACAGGGTCCAGATTTGAGCTCAACGAACCCGGCGCACGCTGTTTACGGTAAGAAGCGTTACCGATCAGGTTCAGTGAAACTTTCTTCGAAATATTATACAGTGCATTCAGGTTGGCAGTGTAACGCTGTACCTTGCTCTGTTTGGTCCATCCCGGGTCGTTCATCACACTCAGTGAAGTATAGTACGAAGCCTTTTCAGTACCACTTGTCATACTGATTGCATGGTTCTGCGAAATGCTGTTGTTGAACAAAACATCAAACCAGTCTGTATTTCTGTATTCAGCCTCACGCAGATAAGCATTTCTTGCTTCCGGAGTGTTTGGCATGCCAAATCCTGTGTTTGCGTCGTAACTGTTGATCAAATGATACATCTTACCATATACACCACTGTTAGAAGCACGGTATACATCGGCAAATGTCAGGTAACCGTTGCTTTCCAGTGTCTTGTATACGTCCATCTGTTCCTGAGAGTTCATGATGTTGAAGTTACGGTAGTTCGGTTTCAGACGCATGGTGAATTCACCTGTATAGCTGATCTTGTTAGAACCTGCCTTACCTTTCTTGGTAGTAACGACAATCACACCTGCCATGGCACGAGCACCATAGATAGAAGTAGCCGAACCATCCTTCAGAATCTGGAAGCTTTCGATATCGTCAGCATTCAAACCAGAGATAGCCGAACTGATCAGTGTAACGGCATCACCCGAAGACAAATCGTCAGCACCTACTTCCGTTACATCCTCCATGATGACACCATCTACCACCCACAACGGTTTAGAGCTACCGTAGATAGATGTGGCACCACGTACACGGATTTTCGGAGCTGTACCAAAAGTACCTGATACGTTCTGAACCGATACACCGGCTGCACGTCCTTCCAAGGCACGGCTGATTTCCGGCACACCGTCAAGTTTAGAGTCTTCGGCAGATATTTTTGTTGACGCACCTGTAAATAATCGCTTGTCCATACGCTGCATACCGGTAACTACGACTTCATCCAGCACTTCTGTATCCGATTCCAGTACCACCTTCATATTATTTTTGGCAGCTACTGTCTGCGATTTCATACCGATATAGCTGATTTCAAGTTTATCCCCCTTGTTAACTTTCAGTATAAACTTTCCGTCGATATCCGTAATTGTACCATTAGAAGTTCCCTTAACCAAAATAGAAGCTCCCACGACAGGCATGTCATCCTCCGCAGACACCACGACACCTGTCACTTGTACAGCCTGAGCTATCGCCAGACTTATGCCTATTAACAAAAAGGCACAAAAAAGTGTAATTCGCTTTTCCATATTCTAATAAAATTTTAATAACGGACGCAAATATACATATCATTTCATTAAAAAAACAAAAAATTAAAGCAAAATACATAAATATTCTTGCATATTCTATAAATTATCAAATAGACAGTTTTAGCTTTATTTTTTACCATAAACACCAATATTTTACTAACACATTGAACATCTTTATACCCTCTTCGAGAATCTATGGATAAAACCATATAAAAATAAACAATAACAAATATTTAAAAAATAAGGGACTCCTTAAAAGAGCCCCTTAATACAAATTACTATAAACCAAAGATTTATATAAGTGTTAAAATTTAATAATACACATATTTATTTTACATATTACATTTTGATAGCTTTTTAACACAAAAACATATCATCACAACACTGTACATAAATTTTCTTATAATTCCGTCCCAACATCAAAGCAGGGACACACCTTCGTCCACTCTTCCGGTTCTATCACCCCGTCACCGTCCAGGTCCGGACTCAGATCGCGATGTCCTACTATCCGGCGTGTCTGGAAGTCCATGGCAAGCACTCTCACCAGCACCCTGAGCGAACGCTTCTGAAGTTCCGTACGTGTATCAGCAGGACGTCCCTGCTCGTCCAGTCCTCCTTCGTAACACACACCGATACTGTGCTGGTTGTATCCTTTGGCATGCGCTCCGGGGCGGTCTACCGGACGCATCGTACATATTTCTCCGTCGCGCCTTACATAATAATGATACCCGCATCCGTCGAACCCGCGCTGCCGGTGCATTTCATCCAGCTGGCGGGGCGAGAGCGGAACATCCGCTCTCGTTGCCGAACAATGAATGACAATCATGTCAATCTTTCTCATCACACCCTCCTTTCTTTCCGGTCAGTATGCAATACAGACACTTGATTATCCTGATCAGAATCCATTTTACCTTTCCAGTCATACATTCCTCCTTGTTTTTTATATTTCACATCTGTCCGCATCTCCCTTCCGGAGTCTTACTCCTCTTTTTTAGGCTTTACCGGCACACGTTCGTAACTCAGCGAAGTCAGAATGTCCGACAGATCGGCTCCCGGACGGAAGTTGATATGCGCCTTCTTTATCAGTCCGGTGTGATATTCTTCCTCCGTGGCACTACCCTCACCGTTCAGACCAATCTGAAACGAACCCAGGTCGCCCAGACGCACGATTTCTCCGGCACACAGACCGTCACGCATCACCGTACCCAGCGAAATCAGCACCGCCATCGTATCGGCACGTGTCACCGTACACATCTGCTGAATACGGTCCGCCATTTCACGGATTCCCATCTCGCCGCGTGCCTGTGCCAGGGCATAATATTTGGCACTACCTTCCAGATCATTAGGTTTCTTTCTTGCTACTACCGAATAAGTCACTGCTCTTTCCATAATCTTTTTACTTTTTAATGATTAAAACGAATACCTGTTGAAAGCTTTCAATCTCTTTTCTGTATCACAAAGATACATAGCCAGTTCCGGGCAGTGTCCGTCACCGTCCGCTTACAGGATTGCATTGTTACGATAAAAATAAAAAAACACAGGCCGTACAGTTCGACGCCTGCCGGTAGAGAACCGTCTGCGTAAATGCTGTACAGCCTGTGGAACCTCTCTGCTACCTCACCTGTCAGTTGGCGCGGCTCAGTTTGATATTGTCGATAAACCAGCGGCGATATACACTGCTGCCCGAAGTAGCGGCAGTTTCACACCGTCGGTCAGCATATTCAGCGTGTTGCGCACATATCCGTCTACGGTAATGTTCAGGCGGTTCTTCAGCATGGTCAGGTCGAAACCGAAGTCCCACTGTTCCGAAGTTTCCCAGGTCAGGTCCGATGCCACCGGCGCACCCAGTGTAGCATATTTCGCCATCGAGCTGCCCTCACCGAACGTGAAGCCGGCAAAGTCGCTTACCGAAATCAGACGCATGTATGTATAGTAAGAAGAAACATTCTGGTTACCCAAGCTACCGAACGAAGCACGCAGCTTCAGGTTGTCTACATATCCGCTCAGCGGTTTGAAGAACGGCTCTTCCGAGATACGCCATCCTACCGAACCCGAAGGGAAGAATCCCCAGCGGCTTCCGGCAGCAAAACGCGATGTACCGTCGTAGCGTCCGCTCGCCTCAAACAGGTAGCGTCCCTTGTAGTCGTAGTTCACACGGCCGAAGAAACCAGCCAGCGCATATTCACTCTGTCCGCCGCCCACTTCGGTCAGCACTTCACCCTCGGCATTCTGTCCCACCAGGTCGAGGTCGTCCAGCGAAGTAGAAGTCAGGTTCTGTCCCGCAGCCGAAACATTCTTCAGATACATGCGTTCGTAGTTGAACCCGACCACTCCCGTCACGTGATGTGCTTCGCCGAATGTATCTTCGTAGTTGGCAAAAACGTTTGCCGAATAATAGTTGCGTGTGTTCACCGATTCACTCAGCTTGTTCAGACCGGCTCCGGTAGCATACGACAGCAGCGGTCCGTCCGGATATTCGCGGTAGAACAGGTTGTTCGAACGGTGTGTATTGCGTGTCTGGTACAGACGGTAGGTAAAGTCACCCGTCAGACTCAGCTGTTTGATCGGTGTGATGACCAGTCGTGTAGTATTCGAGAAGTCGTTCGTGCGGTTCACGTTGCGGTGCGATCCCTCACCCAGCATGATATGACGTCCGTTGCCCACCTTATAGTTCAGGTAAGGAGTACCGTACAGCCATGAGCCGTCAGGGTTCTTCATCGGGAAACATGCCAGCGCGTGACGTCCGCTGTAACCGATGGTATCGTCGATGCTTCCGTTACCCTGGAAAGTATACTGCGAGCCATAGAACGAAGTATTGTTGCTCAGCGTAGCATAGCGGTTGATGGTAAAGTCAATCTTCGAACGCAGGTTATACTTGCGGTAGATATCCGGATTCATGTTCAGGATACCTTTCTGATAATCGTATGCCCCGCTCACCAGGTATTTCACATCCTTCGTACCCCCGCTCAGCGAGATGCTGTGCTGCTGGGTAGGACGACGGTCGTTGTACATCATGTGCCACCAGTCGTAGTTGCCGTAGTACACCCACTGACGGCGACCGTTTCTTGTATCTTCCACTACCCACGGGCGGTCGGGGTTCTCCGTCTTGTCGTTCACACGGGCCAGCAGCTGCTGCATGTCGTAGTCGGTATAGTCCACGTAGTTCGTGCCGTTCTTCGCACGCCAGAAGGTATTCACCGTATACACCGACCAGTAACCGGTTGTTTCGTAATCGGTAGTCGTGGTAGGAGCCTGCCATCCCAGACGGCCGCTGTAACGCACGGTAGCCTTTCCGTCCTGTGCCGAGCCCGACTTGGTTGTGACCAGAATCACACCGAATGCCGCACGCGCACCGTATACTGCCGCAGCCGACGCATCCTTGATGACCGAGATAGACTCCACGTCGTTCGGGTTCACACGGTCCAGTTCACCCACCGCACCGTCTATCAGCACCAGCGGACCGGCACTGTTGATAGAAGTCGTACCACTCCCGTAGCCTTGTATATCCATTCGATGTCCGTTCCGTTCACATCCCATACCGAGTATCCGCCCGGTGTTCCGTCGGGACTGATGTGCACACCCGGAGTAAGGTAGCCCGACCACCACCACGAAGCGCATATCGCACCCGCGTTATGTTCGTACACCTCGCGTCCGCCCGTTACGTCATCCTCCGGAGTCACGTTGAAACTCAGGTGCGTATGTCCGGTCACGAAATGCACCTTGTAGCCGTCCAGCACGTCCAGCAGCTGCGTAGTGTTCAGCACGTCATGGTCTATCTTGAAACCTTCCGTCTGCGACGGGTAGAACAGCTGTGCGTGCATCACCACTACCAGCGGTGTCGACTTGTCGACATATGCCAGATCCTTCGACAGCCAGCTCAGCTGTTCGGCCGACACACGCTTCTCGTAGTCGCGCGAGGTAGTGCCGTCGTAGTTGCTGCAATCGATGTCATCCAGCACCACGTAGTGCACCTTTCCGATGTTGAACGAATAATATGTCGGAGCGATATAATCCATGAAACGGCTTCCCGCCTCCTCATCGCTCGTAGCCTTGTAGTCGTAGTCATGATTTCCGATAGTATGGAAAATCTGAAGTCCCTTCACCTGATTGTTGATGGTATTCAGGTACTCAGGCAGCGCATAACTGTTCGAATACCAGTACAGGTCCCAGGTCATGTCGCCCAGCGTAATGGCATACATCTTTTCGTGCTGATGCAAGGCACGGTAGCTGTTCAGATCCTCGGTAAAGTCCATAAACTGTCCCAGGTCGCCCGTGCGGTTGGCCAGATGCATATCGCCCAGCATAAACACCTTATAATTATCCTGTCCTTCCACCTCAGTCAGCGAGAAATCCACACGCTCCGTTGTAGCGGCGTCCCCCTTCATCATCTGGTAGAACCGAGGCAAGACTCCCTCGGCAGGAACTTCATATCCCGAAGGAACGGAGATAAACACATACCCCCATTTCTTTTCCGACTGAAGCTGGTAGATACCCCGTTCGTCGGTCACGCTCACCTCTACACCGTCCGATACCACAACACCCCGCACCGGACCGTCGGCTGTCGATACCACCCCGTACACCGTCGTTCCGGCATCCGGCGTGAAATCAATTCCCTCTACAATATTAATATAGGTAGTACCAATCTGTTTCTTGCGGTCACCACGCTTGACGAACACCCGGTACGTACCGCTTTCGCATCCGTCGGCAAGCTTTATGGTAAAACTGTTTTCCGAAACACTCACCAGCACACACGTATACGAGATTCCCCCTGTCGATTCCAGAATAATCACGTCCGATTCCGCCGGCTTGTTACTCCCGGTCACCTGGAACGTATATTCCCCTCCCTTGGCCACTTCTATCAGCGAAGGGCATTCAAACTGTACATCAAAGCTGCCTGCCACAGCTTCCGTCATTCCATCGTTGCTGCACGCCATCAGCGGCAAGACAGCAATCAGCAAAAACCAAAGTAAATACGCTGCAAATTTTTTCATTTTATTTTTAAATTGTAAATTTTCCCAACCTGTTCCTTACCTTTTCATTACCAGCTATCTACATGACAACCAGCGTTTTTCAAGCAATCAAAAATCCTTAATTTTCATTGCGAAAAATTAAAGGCAACGTATTTCAAAACAGAAACGCGCATGTGGCAATCCTGTTTCAAAACGGTTAAGTTTCCGATGCAGCATACACACAAAAAACGGGGTGTGAACCACGCCGCGATACCGCAAACGTGAGGTTCACACCCCGTGCAAGTATATATCATAGTTTCTTAATCTTACGGCTCCCCCAGTCCCCGCACGATCACCTCCACCTCCGGCTTGAGGAAAAACTTGCGGTGCTTGTCGTGGCCCAGTGCCGCCAGCCCTTCGCGGATGGACGGACAGCGGTACATCCACCGGTACAGATTGCGCCGTGCCGTTTCCGGCGAACGGTCGGGAAAATACAGACAAGCCAGCTCCGACTTGCCGTAGATACGCAGACGGAATTCCCCGTTGCCATGTTCATTCTCTTTCATACCGCATCCCCTTTCCGGCACGTCCGGCTTCCTTGCGCGGCGATACCCGTTCGAAAGCCGCCCCGTCCAGCATCCCTTTCAGCACCATGCCCGGACGGAAACGCACCCATATCTTGTTTATCATCGATTCGTGGAAGTCAGCCTCCAGCCGCACTCCCTCGCTTTTCACTCCCACCTGAAGCGAACCCAGCTCACCCAGACGGACAATCTCGCCGTTGCACAGCCCGCGGCAGACCTCCTCTTCCAGCGCCACAAGCACCGCCAGCGTATCGGCACGTGTCACCGTACACCGCCGCTGAATACGGCGCGCCATGTCGCCCAGCGTCACCTCTCCCCGCGCCTGTGCACGGGCATAATACGTCATCTCTGCCGAGATATCACGCGGATCAACCCGCGGAACCACCGAATAAGTCACTGCTCTTTCCTTCATCATTCTTCCGTTTTAAATTGTTTGCCGGCGCAGTCACAGGCGTACCCGCGAACTCGCCGATTTTCGTCATGCTGGGATTATACCCGTAATATACCTTTCCCGTCGCCCCGTTGCGGTGCTTGGCTACCGTGGCGATGCCCATGCCCCGCGTAGACCACCCCGTATCGGGATCCACCCGGATGTGATAACGCTCCGGACGGTGCAGCAGAATCACCAGATCGGCATCCTGCTCGATGGCCCCGCTCTCGCGCAGGTGACGCAGCTCCGGACTCCCCGCCCGGTCTTCCGCCTGACGGTTGAGCTGGCTCGACACGATGACCGGACAGCCCAGCGAGCGCGCCAGCCCCTTCAGCTTGCGGCTGCACTCCGCCACCTCCTGTTCACGCGTACGCCCCGGATTCACCGTGGCAAGCAGTTGCAGATAGTCGACGATGAGCAAGCCCAGCAGCCCCTTTGCCCGCAGCGACTTGGCGATGACACACAACTGGTCGACGTTGATGTACGGCGTATCGTCGACATGTACCGGCAGCATGCTCATCCGTTCCGCCGTACGGTGCACATCCTCCACCTCCTCCGGCGAGAGCCTGCCCTGACGGATACGCAACGGATCGGCCGAACTCTCCGCCAGTACCATACGCTCGCCCAGTTCCGAAGCCGTCATCTCCAGCGTGAAGAACACCACCGGCACACCCGCCATCGCCGCCTGACGCGCAAAGAACAAGTCGAGTGCCGTCTTTCCGTCGGCCGGACGCGCCGCCGTAAAAATCAGGTTGCCCGGCTGCCATCCCCCTGTCATCTCGTTCAGCCGCTGCAAACCCGTAGGCACACCCGTCAGCCCGTTCACCGCCAGTTCCTGCCGGCGGTCCACCAGCGCCACCGTATCATCCATCACCTCCGGCATGGGGTGCAAGTGATTCTCCAGCGGCGAATCCTCGAGCAGCGCCCCCAGTTCCCGCTGCGTATCAATCAGCACATCATACACATCACACGTCATATCGTTTGCCGCCGCCAGCTCCCGTGTCAGCACCTCCACCAGCTTCCGCCGCAGGTAATACTGAAACAGGATGCCGCAATGATACTCCAGGTGAGCCGACGTAGCCACCCCCGCCGCCAGTTTCGCCACGGCAAACGGACCGCCCGCATCGTCCAGCCGTCCCTGAGCACGCAGCTCCTCGGTCACCGTCAGCATATCCACCGCCGCTCCCCGGGCATACAGCGCGTTTATCGCCTCGAACACCACCCGGTGCGCCGTCAGGTAAAACATCTCGGCACGCAGACTTTTCAGCACCACCGCCTGAGCCGAACGCTCCAGCAGGCACGCCCCCAGTACCGCCCCTTCTATTTCTTCCGCATAAACCATCCCCATAATCCTAAAAATACTTAAAACATTTCATCAGACAACACAGATAAAAATATAATCAATTGAGTACAAAACTCTTCATCTGCAAATACTTCAGCGCCGTACGAGCCCGGTCGATAGACGGCAGCATGCAGAGATACATCTCGATGTTTCCCACCGCCTCCTCTCGCTCGGCCAGCGTCAGTTTCCCCCACGCCTTGCGCGCCGCCTCGATGTCGAGGGCAGGCTGCCGCGTCATGTCGTGATACTGTTCCCAGAACACCTCGAACATCTCGTCGCCCGCGCTCCTGCGCCTTCCGTCCGCACCGTTTTTCACCCGCATGCGGCACAGCGTATCGTAGTGCAGCAGACGCAGCTTCGAACAGTTCTGCACCTTCATCACCTCCACCACACCGTTCTGCTCCAGCTCTCCGATAAAGTGGTTCACATGCCTCCGGCTCCAGGCGAAGCGCAGACTCAGCTCCCTTCCTGAGAAAAACAGCTCGCCCCGTTTCAGGCATCCAGGGGTATCACCCTGATCGGTAAAGCACGCCGCCATGAGCAGATACACATACGCCTGCGAGTCGGAATGCCACTTTCCGTACATTTCGGCAAACATCTGGGTAAGCAGTCGCCTCGAAAGTACCAGAAAGCCCAGATTGCCAGGATTTTTCATAGTTGTTATCACCTCCATAATTCTTCATTTTTTTACGCAACCCGAAAGGGCGGGCCACCACCGTCACCAAAGTGTAGCATAGCAAACCCTCAGAGTTACAAGTTATTACAATGTCCGGCGGGCCACAAGAGCACCACCAGTGTTGCCACCCTTTCCTATTATATATTAAAAGAAAGAGTAAAAGCAAGGGAAGTTTTTCTCGCAAAGAAAAACGTTCAGCCACGATTTTTCCGTTATCTTTGTGTCATCAACAGAACCTGACAGGTAAACTTCCGTTCTTGTCTTTCATCGGTAAAAATACCGATTGGCAGAGTATTAATTACTGCCCTATACGGCAGAGATAAACCCCGAGAGACAAGACTAATGAAATATTTCGAAAAATTATACGCTTCGTGCGAGCCTACGAAGCAACAGATAGACGAGTGGCTCAAAGAATTAAGAAAGTTCATCGATACACTGTACGCCCTGTCGCACGTATCGAAGTCGGAAATCCAGCGCATCACGGGCATCGGCACGCATACGTGTTTCGACACCGTCCGCAATTTCCGTTTCAAGACGCTGGCCACCTTCTTCAAGGCAGCCGAACAGGTGTGCGAGATAGATTTCGACGTAACCACCCTGAGGCTGATCATAGAGAGCTGCATCATGCACAAGACGAACCTGATAGTACGCGAGGCCGATCCCGACGAGGAGCCGGGAGAAAACGAGTTCAGGATTCTGAAGCAGCTTTCCGTGGGCACGGACTCCCGAAAAGGCAGCCCGACGGGAAAAAAAGCTGAAAAGTTGAAGTAAACATCAGGAAGTTTACCCGGATATTCGTACAAAAGCTCCGGCTTTTCGTACGAATATCCAAAAAAATCTCCGGACATTGTCCGCACATGATGCCGGCATCCGGAGATTTTTTTGTACCAATCGACAAAAAAACGGATAAATTGACAAGCCAGCCCGTTTGCGTCCACATTCGGAAAAAGACGGCAGTCCTTGTGTAAAAACAAAAAAATTGAACAATCATATCTAAAAAAAGGGTTAAAATAAACCTTTCTGCATATAAATTTGTTATCTTTGCGCCGAAGAACGACTTCCTATGCGGCTGTGGGAGCGGATCCTAGACAGAAGCACGATGTGCGTCATCTTCCATTTTCGGAGATAACAAACTGATTCATAGTGTTTTTCAGACGCTAGGAAGGAGAGAGAGGTACATCCGTACCTCAACAAACATTCAATCAAGAAAAAAGGGAACAAAAAACCAGAAGGACAAACATCCACAGACATGGAAAAAGAACAGGTATGGCTGCCCCTGCAGACGGTGTACAACAAAGAACTTACAGTAGCCGCCTATCTCAAAGAGCAGGGCATCGAGCATTACATCCCCATGACATACGAGCTCCGCGACACCGGACGCGAGGGTGAATGCAGCCATGTACTGGTACCGGCCATCCATAACCTGATTTTCATCCACTGTCCTTATGACGCCAACTGGTGCCGGCAGTTCGCCTCCGAAGCCCCGCTGCCCGTCTATTTCCTGAAGAAGGAACGCAACGGCAATGACTACTGCACGGTGAGCGAACGCGACATGCAGAACTTCATGCATGCCACCAACCCCGACATCCAGGGCACGCGGTTCATCGATTCCGAAAAGCTTCGCGGCAAGCGCAGCGTCCCCGTCCGGGTAGTACGCCGCGGTCCGCTCTACGGTGTGACCGGCAAGTTCCTCCGCTACGGAGGCCGCCACTACATCGCCATCGAAATGCCCCAAAGCACCGCCCTGCTCAAAGTGAGCTACACCTGGTGCGAAACCATCGAAGAGTAAATTCAGAAAAACAATATAAAATCACTAACAGACAAGCATGAAACTAAAAGCTTTATCACTTGTTATTTTTATGGCATGTTCGCCCCTGCTCATGGCGCAGTCGGGCATGACCGACCAGCAAGTGCTGGAATATGCTAAAGATGGAGTAAAACAAGGCAAAGACCAGCGTACCATAGCTACCGAGCTGGCACGCCGAGGCGTAACCCGCGAACAGGCGGAACGCGTGAAGAAAATGTACGAACAGCAGACAGGTACCGCTGCCGGCGACATGACCGGAACCGCCAAAGCCGAAGCACGCCTGCGCGAGCAGACACAGGAAGACAATTCCACCATGCTCGACGAACAGCCACAGGCACAGGAAGTGGCACAGCAGGACGCCGTATTCGGCCGCAACATCTTCAACACCCGCAACCTTACGTTCGAACCGAACGTCAACATAGCCACCCCGCCCAACTACCGTCTCGGTCCGGGCGATGAAGTGGTAATCGACATCTGGGGAGCCAGCCAGAACACCATCCGCCAGCAGATCTCGCCCGACGGAACCATCAACCTCGAACAGCTCGGTCCTGTATTCCTGAGCGGCATGAGCATCGAGCGCGCACAGCAGTACCTCACCGGCGAGCTCCGCAAGATCTATTCCGACCAGAGCAACCAGATCCGCGTCACGCTGGGCAACACCCGCACCATCCAGATCAACGTGATGGGCGAAGTGATACAGCCGGGAACCTACGCCCTTTCGGCCTTCTCTACCGTATTTCACGCCCTCTACCGTGCAGGCGGTGTGAGCGGCATCGGTAGCCTCCGTAACGTGAAAGTATCGCGCAGCGGACAGACCGTAGCTACGGTAGACGTCTACCAGTTCATCATGCAGGGCAAGACCCGCGACGACATCCGCCTGGAAGAAGGCGACGTGATCATCGTTCCTGCCTACGAAGAACTGGTACAGATTACAGGCAACGTGAAACGCCCCATGCGCTACGAAATGAAGAAAGGCGAAACCCTTTCTACCCTGCTGAAATATGCCGGCGGATTTACCAGCGACGCCTATACCAAGAGCCTGCGCATCGTGCGCCAGAACGGTAAGGAATATCAGGTAAACACCGTGGATGACACCGACTACAGCGTATGCCAGCTGCACGACGGCGACGTAATCACCGCCGAAGCCATTCTGGACCGCTTCACCAACAAGCTGGAAGTGCGCGGCGCCGTATACCGTCCGGGCATCTACGAGCTGGGCGGCAAGCTGAACACCGTACGCGAGCTGGTAGAGAAAGCCGACGGACTGATGGCAGACGCCTTTACCGGCCGTGCCGTACTGTACCGCGAGCGTGAGAACAAGACCCGCGAAGTGAAGCAGATAGACATCCGCGCCATCATGGACGGCAGCCAGCCCGACATCCCGTTGCAGAAAAACGACGTACTCTACATCCCCAGCATCCACGACCTGGAAGACCTGGGCAACGTACAGATATTCGGCGAAGTAGCTCATCCGGGCGACTATCCGTATGCCGACAACATGACCCTCGAAGACCTCGTGATCACCGCAGGCGGTCTGCGTGAATCGGCTTCCGTAGTACGTGTCGACGTGGCACGCCGCGTAAAAGATCCGAAGAGCACCGAAAGCCCCGCTACCATCGGACAGAACTTCTCTTTCGGCCTGAAAGACGGCTTTGTGGTAGACGGCGAACCGGGATTCACTCTCCAGCCTTACGACCAGGTATTCGTACGCCGCAGCCCGGGCTACAGCGCCCAGCAGAACGTGGTAGTAGACGGTGAAGTGCTTTACGGCGGAACCTACGCCCTCACCAGCAAGAACGAACGCATCAGCAGCATCATCGCCAAGGCAGGAGGCGCTACCCCGTTTGCCTACGTCAAGGGAGCCAAGCTTACCCGTGTAGCAAACGACGACGAGAAACGCCACATGCAGGATGTAGTGGACATGATGCGTAAGGAAATGGGTAACGGAGCAGTCGACTCACTCGGTCTGAAAGTACTCGACACCTTTACCGTAGGTATCAACCTGGAAGAAGCCCTTGCCAATCCGGGCAGCGATGCCGACATCGTATTGCGTGCAGGCGACGTGATCAGCGTACCCGAATACGTGAACACCGTGAAAATCAGCGGTGCAGTGATGATGAGCAACACCGTATCCTACAAGCAGGGCGAAAGTGTGAAATACTACCTGAGCCAGGCAGGAGGCTACAGCCAGAACGCCAAGAAGAGCAAGAAGTTCATTGTCTACATGAACGGCCAGATAGCCGAAGTGAAAGGCAGCGGCAAGAAGCAGATCGAACCGGGCTGCGAGATCATCGTGCCCAGCAAGCGTCACAAGCCGAACCAGTTAAGCAGCATACTGGGCTATGCCACTTCGTTCGCTTCACTGGGAACCATGGCCGCATCCATTGCTAACTTGATAAAATAAAAAAACACCTATGACTGAAAACAAAAACTATCAGCAACCGGACGTACAGGAGCCGGAAAACGATGAAATCACGATAGACTGGATGGATATTTTACGCCGTATTTACACCATTCGCAAGACCCTTTACAAGGCAGCCGGCGTAGGTGTAGTGCTGGGCATTATCGTAGCCTTGAGCATTCCCAAACAATATACCGTAACAGTCACTCTCTCTCCTGAAATGGGTGGAGATAAAGCAACAGGTGGACTTGCCAGCCTAGCCTCTTCTTTTTTAGGCGGAGCGGCTACAAGCGGTAACAACGATGCACTGAATGTAACTCTAGCACCGGACATTGTTGCCTCTACTCCATTCATCCTAGAGTTATTCAATACCAAAGTGCAGACATTGGATGACGAACTGGATACTACCCTAGTAGCCTATCTGGATGAACAAAAGCAACCCTGGTGGGGATATATCAAGGCAGCTCCTGGTATGGCAATCGGAGCAATCAAATCACTCTTTGCTGAAGAAGCTGATACAACAGCAACATTAGATCCTTTCCAACTGACAAAAAAGGAAGCAGCAAAGGTAAAAGGACTCAGACAATCAATTCTTGCTGAGGTTGATAAAAAAACAGCTATGACTACTATTACAGTTACCTTACAAGATCCGAAAGTAACCGCTATTGTAGCAGATAGCGTAGTAGCAAAGCTCCAGCAGTATATTATCGACTACCGCATCAAGAAAGCTAAAGAAGACTGTGCCTATCTGGAAGAACTCTACCACGAACGCCAGCAAGAGTATTACGAAGCACAAAGCAAGTATGCCCATTATTTCGATACCAACCGCAATATCGCTTTTCAAAGCGTACGTGCCGAACAGGAACGTCTGCAAAACGATATGAACCTTGCCTATCAGGTATACAGCCAAGTAGCACAACAGCTTCAAGTAGCACGTGCCAAGATACAGGAAGAAAAGCCGGTGTTTGCAGTTGTGGAACCGGCTACCGTACCTTTGCAACCATCTGGTACAAATAAGAAAATGATTTTAGTTGGAATTGTATTTTTCGTGGTATGTGGTACGGGAACTTGGAAATTATTAGGCCAAAAGTATTGGAAAAAATTCAGAAATGAATTTTAAAAGTTTCACATACTATATAAGTCTATCAATGTAGCAATGGACACGCAATCGAATAATAAACGTTTAGCCCAAAATACAATATTATTATACCTGCGTATGATTTTAATTATCATCGTAGGTCTATATACCAGCCGAGTAGTATTACAAACATTAGGTGTAAACGATTATGGTATCTACAACGTAGTTGGCGGTATTGTTGCCATGTTAGCATTTTTAAATTCGGCAATGACAGCAGCTTCCCAACGTTTTATCTCTTTTGAATTAGGAACAGGTAATCTAAATAAACTAAAACAAGTATTCTGTACATCTGTAACTATTCATATTGCAATTGCCGGAATCATATTAGTAATGGCAGAAACCATCGGTTTATGGTTTCTAAATACCCACATGAATATTGCATCCGAAAGAATGACGGCAGCCAACTGGGTATATCAATGTTCCATTTTGACATTCATTGTTACTGTAATCAGCGTACCTTATAACGCCTGCATTGTTGCTCACGAACGCATGAAAGCGTTTGCATACATTAGTATCGTTGAAGCTGGTCTGAAATTAGCTATCGTCTATCTACTACTTATTTTATCAGCCGACAAATTAATAACCTATGCAATTCTTGTTCTCTGCGTATCTTTAATCATACGAGTGATTTACAGTATATATTGTAAGCGGAGTTTTGAAGAATGTACTTATAAGTTCAGTTTCAATAAAGCACTATTCAATGAAATGTTTGCATTTGCCGGATGGAGCATTATCGGAAATTTGGGATTTTCATTAAAAGATCAAGGTTCAAACGTCATACTTAATCTATTTTGCGGAACTGCCATCAATGCAGCCAGGGGAGTTGCACTGCAAGTCAATGGAATTATCAGTAATTTTTCAAATAATTTTATGATGGCACTAAATCCTCAAATTACCAAAATGTATGCAAGTGGAAATATAGAAGAATCTCAGAAACTGGTTTATGCAGGATGCCGATATTCCTTTTTTCTCTTATCCCTTATTTCCATACCAGTCATGGTAAATCTGGATTATTTGCTGACTTTATGGCTTGGTATCGTGCCTCCCTATACTACTGAATTTTTATTTTTAGCACTTATTACAGCATTAATAAATTCAATAGCTACCCCATTGGTTACCGCCATGCAAGCTACCGGCAGAATAAAAAATTTTCAGATTGTAATCAGTATCGTTATGATGTGTGAACTACCTCTTGCTTATATTACTTTAAAATTGGGATATAAGCCTTATATGGCCATGATTCCAAGTATTATTGTTGCAACTGCTGGAGTATTTGCAAGATTCATATTACTCAAACAACTTATCAAATCATATAATTTTATTTATTTTACAAACCATGTAGTGTTAATTTGCATTTTCACTACGACATCCTGTTTTTTAATATCTTATTATATCCACAACCTCTTCACAATAAACTTCCTAACGTTTGTTATAACATCGATTATAGCCTTTGTTATTACTGCATTAGGAATATACATATTAGGAATAACCTCAAATGAGCGAATATTCCTAAACAACAAAATAAATAAAACATTAAAGATTAGACAATAAAAATAGATAGAAAGTGAAAAAACTATCTGATTAAACTTCTATTTATTTAGGTTTTAAATTTTCAATAGTTCGTTAAAAATTCGCCAAGCCTAAGCGGCTCTGGCAGTAAATAAAAT
>OGFN01000600.1_pt1 | contig 17312 bp, 7 predicted proteins | sample 1570921 | NCBI WGS metagenome assembly OGFN01 (sample SAMEA2581940, study PRJEB24529) | metagenome | biome: Human gut stool | place: China | collected 2011
CCCGCTCGGGCTTCAGGGTGCGGTAGTTGATGGTCTCCGGCTTTTTCACCTCGCCGTAGGACCATTCGCGAATCATTTCCGGAGAAGCGATTCCGATCTTGATGGCGTCAAAAGTGGGATAACTCATGCTGTATGCTCCTCCTATTCCTTAAAATTCGTCGTCCGCGCCGTCGTAGGAGGCCTCTACCTCCTCCTCGGGCACATAATCGAAGCCTGCGTCCGCCAGCTCCTCTTCGTTGGCGTACCGGCTGCGGCGGTCGTCGTCGGCATCCATGCGGGAAAGATTGAAGGTATCCAGGGCGTTTTCGTCCTCCTTCAGCTCGATCTGGTTGCCGTCCTCGTCCAGCACCTGGATGTCCAGGCACAGGGACTGCAGCTCCTTCACCAGCACCTTGAAGGACTCGGGCACGCCGGGAGTGGGCACGTTCTTGCCCTTGACGATGGCCTCATAGGTCTGCACGCGTCCGGTGACGTCATCGGACTTCACCGTCAGGATCTCCTGCAGGGTATAGGCCGCGCCGTAAGCCTCCAGCGCCCAGACCTCCATTTCGCCGAAGCGCTGACCGCCGAACTGGGCCTTGCCGCCCAGAGGCTGCTGGGTCACCAGGGAATAGGGGCCGGTGGACCGGGCGTGGATCTTATCGTCCACCAGATGGTGCAGCTTCAGGAAGTACACATAGCCCACGGTGACCTTGTTGTCGAACCGCTCGCCGGTGCGTCCGTCATACAGCCAGCTCTTGCCCTGGGGGTCCAGACCCGCCTGGGTCAGGGCCTCGGTGATGTCCTTATCGGTGGCGCCGTCGAAAATGGGGGTGGCAACCTTCCAGCCCAGAGTCTTGGCGGCGTAGCCCAGATGGACCTCCAGCACCTGGCCGATGTTCATACGGGAGGGCACGCCCAGGGGGTTCAGCACGATGTCCAGGGGGGTGCCGTCGGGCAGGAAGGGCATATCCTCCTGGGGCAGGACCCGGGACACCACGCCCTTGTTGCCGTGGCGGCCGGCCATCTTGTCGCCGGGCTGGATCTTGCGCCGCTGGGCGATATACACACGGACCACCTGGTTCACACCCGGCCCCAGCTCGTCGCCGGCCTCCCGGGTGAACACCTTGGCGTCCACGATGATGCCGCTTTCGCCGTGGGGCACCTTCAGGGAGGTGTCCCGGACCTCCCGGGCCTTCTCGCCGAAGATGGCCCGCAGCAGACGCTCCTCAGCGGTCAGATCGGTCTCGCCCTTGGGGGTGACCTTGCCCACCAGGATGTCGCCTGCGTGGACCTCGGCGCCCACGCGGATGATGCCGCGCTCGTCCAGGTCCTTCAGGGCGTCCTCGCCCACGTTGGGGATATCCCGGGTGATCTCCTCGGGCCCCAGCTTGGTATCCCGGGCGTCGATTTCGTATTCCTCGATATGGATGGAGGTGTAAACGTCCTCCTTCACCAGCCGCTCGTTGAGCAGCACGGCGTCCTCGTAGTTATAGCCCTCCCAGGTCATGAAGCCCACCAGGATGTTGCGGCCCAGGGCGATCTCGCCCTGATCGGTGGCAGGACCGTCGGCCAGCACCGTGGGATCGTCGCCGCCGTGGACCCGCTCGCCCACGGAAACGATGGGCTTCTGGTTGATGCAGGTGCCGTGGTTGGAGCGCAGGAACTTGATGAGCTTATAGTCCTTGGTCTCGCCGCTGTCATAGCGGACGGACACGTTGGTGGCGTCCACCTTGGTGACCACGCCGTCGCCCTCGGCCAGCACCACCACCTCGGAATCCAGGCAGATCTTGTGCTCCATACCGGTGCCCACGATGGGGGCCTCCGGCCGCAGCAGAGGCACGGCCTGCCGCTGCATGTTGGCGCCCATCAGGGCGCGGTTGGCGTCGTCGTTGGGCAGGAAGGGGATCATGGCCGTGGCGATGGACACCATCATACGGGGGGAGATGTCCATGTAGTCCACGTATTCCGGCTCCACCTGGATGGTCTCGTCCTGATGGCGGCAGGTGATACGGGGGCCGATGAGGCAGCCGTTCTCGTCCACAGGCTCGGCGGCCTGGCACACAACGTACTGATCCTCCACGTCGGCGGTCATATAGGTGATCTCGTCGGTGACGCGGCCGGAGGGGCGCTCCACCCGGCGGAAGGGGGCCTCGATGAAGCCGTATTCATTGACCCGGGCATAGGTGGCCAGATAGGAGATCAGGCCGATGTTGGGACCTTCGGGGGTCTCGATGGGGCACATGCGGCCATAGTGGCTGTAGTGCACGTCGCGGACCTCCATGTTGGCGCGTTCCCGGGACAGACCGCCGGGGCCCAGGGCGGACAGACGCCGCTTGTGGGTCAGCTCGGCCAGGGGGTTGGTCTGGTCCATGAACTGGCTCAGGGGGCTGGAGCCGAAGAACTCCTTGATGGCCGCAGTAACGGGCCGGATGTTGATGAGGCTCTGGGGGGTGACGATGTCCAGGTCCTGGATGGTCATCCGCTCCCGAATGACCCGCTCCATGCGGGAAAAGCCGATGCGGAACTGGTTCTGCAGCAGCTCGCCCACGCAGCGCAGGCGGCGGTTGCCCAGATGGTCGATGTCGTCCTTCTGCACCAGGCCGTGGGCCAGGACGTTCATATAGTTGATGGAGGTGAGGATGTCGTCCACGATGATGTGCTTGGGCACCAGGCGGTCGGCCTGCAGGCGGCACTGCTCGATAAGCTCCTCGCCCTGATACTGACTCAGCAGCTCCTGCAGCACGTCGAAGCGCACCCGCTCCTTGATGCCGCAGGCCGTCTTGGGGTCAAAGTCCACATAGCGGCTCATGTCGCACATGCGGTTGGTGAAAATGCGGATGATGTCGCCGTTTTCCAGCTGGACCTTCACCATACCCACGCCGATGGCGTCCAGGGTGCGGCAGTCGTCGCCGGAGAGGACGTGACCCTCCTCCAGCAGCAGCTCGCCGGTGGCGGGGTCGGCTACGGGCTCGGCCAGCTTCTGGCCCTTGGCCTGGGCCCACAGGGTCAGCTTCTTGTTGAACTTATACCGGCCCACGGTGCTCAGGTCATACCGCCGGGGGTCGAAGAACAGGCCCTGCATCAGGTTCTCGGCGGAGTCCAGCGTGGGGGGCTCGCCGGGGCGCTGCTTGCGGTAGATCTCCAGCATGGCCTCCTCATAGGACTTGCAGGTGTCCTTTTCCATGGTGGCCACGATGCGGGGATCGTCGCCGAAGCGGTCCAGAATCTCCGCGTCGGTCTTCAGGCCCAGGGCCCGGATCAGGCAGGTGATGGGCAGCTTGCGGTTCTTGTCGATGCGGACCCAGAACACCTCGCTGCTGTCGGTCTCATACTCCAGCCAGGCGCCCCGGTAGGGGATCACGGTGGACGTCAGCAGGGGCAGGTCGGTTTTCAGGTCGATCTCCTTGCCGTAGTAGATGCCGGGGGAGCGGACGATCTGGCTGACCACCACGCGCTCGGCGCCGTTGATGACGAAGGTGCCGCCATGGGTCATCAGGGGGAAATCGCCCATGAAGATCTCCTGCTCCTTGATTTCGCCGGTCTCCTTATTGTGCAGGCGCACGCTGACCTTCATAGGGGCGGCATAGGTGGCGTCCCGGGCCTTGCACTCCTCCACGTCGTACTTGGGCTTCTCGTCCATGCTGTAGTCGATGAAGCTCAGCTCCAGGTTGCCGGCATAGTCGCCGATGGAGGCCACGTCGGCAAAAACCTCCCGCAGGCCGGTGTCCAGGAACCACTGATAGGATTTCTTCTGGATCTCCAGCAGGTTGGGCATCGCCATGACCTCTTCGTGTCTGGCAAAGTTCTTGCGCAGGGTCTTGCCATAATACTTGTCCTTGGCCATCTTCAATACTCACGCCTTTCTTTTCGCATTTTCTCCGTGCTTTTCCTCAGGGAACGGCTCTCCGCCGATTTGACACGCGGGGGCGAGTTGTTTGTTTTTGCCCGGGCCCACTTGTAATTTCGGAGGAAAGCTGGTATCATAACAACAGATTGAAATGGGGCATCAGGCCCCATTTTCTCGATATAGCGTCTTATTGTACCACAGGCGCGGCCCCTTTGTCAACATAAAACCCCGCCGGGAGCCCGATTGTTTCGGACTCACGGCGGGATTGTTCGCAGGCGCCGTATTTTTATGCTGCGCAAGGGATTTTTCGAAATTGCGGGCATTTCCCGCGCGATCCGTCGGACGGAGCCGCGGACGGTCCGCAAATGCGTAGCCTTGCAGCGCGCCGGAAAGCTCCATCCCCGGGTGTCTGGCCCGGGGCCGTTTTTTTGACCGGAGAATGCCGGAAAATTTGGAAAATATTTTGGCATTTTATGCCGTTACGTCATTGCATTAAAGTCCAAAAGCTGGTATAATATATAAATCGCGCTGAACTTTTATGCAGCGGCGGACAATATATTTTATAGGAGGAACGAGATGACAGCTATCAAACGGTGCTGCGCACTGGCTCTGGCGGTTCTGATGATCCTGACCGCCCTGCCGGTGACGGCATTCGCCCAGGCAGCTGAGCAGGAGGTCAACGCCTCCCTGCAGGAGACCACGGTCAGCGGTATCGCCAACGATATCGCCCGCCAGGTCCTGCGCAGCGGCCAGAAAAACGGCGAAAAAATCCAGATGGAGAACACCGCGAAGCTCGACGACAGCGACGAAGTCGAGATCATCGTGGTGGTCAACGACTCCGTGGCCGACCCGGATTCCCGGGCCCAGGTCAACGCCCTGCTGCGCACGCAGAAGAGCGCCCTGGCTCAGATCAACCGGGCCATTGACGGGCAGGTGGAGCCCCAGCGGCAGTATACCACCCTGCTCAACGGCTTTTCCGCCACGGTGACCTATGGCCAGTACAAGGCCATCCGGAAGCTGGACTGCGTGCAGTCCGCCTTCATTTCCCCCACATTTGAGCTGCTGCCCGACACCGCCAACAGCAACCGAATGATCGGCGGCGGTATCTATAATACCACGGGCTTCACCGGCGAGGGGATGCTGGTGGCCATTCTGGATACCGGCGTGGACATGGGCCACGAGATCTTCAAGACCGCCCCCAAGAGCCCCTCCCTGACCCGGGAGAAGCTCCAGTCCATGCTGGAGACTTATGATTTCCAGGTGGAGAGCATCGTCAAGGGCATCAGCGTGTCCGACCTGTATTACAGCGCCAAGATCCCCTTCCAGTTTGACTACGGCGACAGGGACAAGGACGGCATGCCCGGCGATAAGGGCAGCCACGGCACCCACGTTGCCTCCACCGCCGCCGGCAACACCGGCGTCAACGAGGCCGCCATGGGCGTGGCTCCCCAGGCCCAGATCATCAACATGAACGTGTTCAAGTCCACCGGCGGCGCGTCCTATGCGGACATTCTGGCCGCTCTGGAGGACTGCATCCTGCTGGGCGTGGACGTGGCCAACCTGAGCCTGGGCTCCGACTGCGGCTACATCGACTATGACAGCGAGGACGCCTTCACCAAGAGCCTGCTGGACGTGTTCGAGCGCACCGGCGAGAGCGGCGTGTCCCTGGCTGTGGCCGCGGGCAACGCCTATAACGCCGCCTATGGCGACGCCTTCGGCGGCAAGGCCCTGGCCTCCAACCCCGATTACGGCCTGGTCAGCGAGCCCTCCACCTATGGCGAGTCCCTGTCCGTGGCCGCCGTGTCCAACGGCATGGTCAAGGGCCCCTATGTCACCGTGGGCGGCAAGGACCTGGCCTATCAGGACAGCGCCACCATCAGCGAGGACGAGAACGCCAAGCCCTTCCGCAGCCTGTCCGCCCGGGGCTCCATCGAGTATGTGGTGGTTCCCAACTACGGCGCGGAGGAGGACTATGCGGGCCTGGACCTGACCGGCAAGATCGCCCTGGTGCAGCGGGGCGGCGGCATGTACTATGAGCAGAAGGAGCGCAACGCCGCCAACGCCGGCGCCATTGGCATGCTGGTGTACAACAACGTCCCCGGCATGCTGTACATGTCCATCACCGACTGGAAGATCCCCTGCGCGTTTATCTCCCAGGCCGCCGGTGAATACATGAAGCAGCAGGAGACCAAGACTCTGTCCGTGGCCTCCGCCGACGCCCTGGTGGAATCCCCCACCTATGGCATGGCCGACTTCTCCAGCTGGGGCGCTACCCCCGAGCTGACCCTGAAGCCGGAGATCACCGCCCCCGGCGCGGGCATCTATGCCGCCGTGCCCGGCGGTTATGAGAGCATGGACGGCACCTCCATGGCCTCCCCCCACGCAGCCGGCGGCATGGCCATCGTCCAGCAGGCCCTAAAGGCCCGGGACAACAGCATGACCGGCGCCCAGCGCAAGCACATGACCGACACCCTGCTCATGAGCACCGCCCATGTGATCTATGACGACAACGGCGTGCCCTATTCCCCCCGGAAGCAGGGCGCTGGCCTGATGAGCATCAACGACGCCGTGAATACCCGGGGTTATCTGTCCGTGGAGGGCATGGAGCGTCCCAAGCTGGAGCTGAAGGACGATCCCGCCATGAAGGGCGTGTACACCATGAACTTCACCGTCCACAACACCGGCAGCGACACCCTGTATTACGACGTGACCCCCCTGGTGCTGACTGATACCACCGAGGCCTATGTCAACGGCAGTGGGCAGGAGTTCTCCACCATCAGCGGAAGCTCCCGGCTGCTGCCCCACACCTTCACCTCCAACTGCGAGAATAATCGGGTGGCCGTGGCTCCCGGCAAGACCGCCGACGTCACCGTCACCGTTACCGTTACCGGCGAGGGCCGGAAGATGCTGGCCCAGTTCCCCAACGGCAGCTATGTGGAGGGCTTCGTGACCCTGACCCAGGTGGCCGCCGACGGCAGCGCCCTGACCGATCCCATTGACCTGGGCCTTCCGTTCCTGGCCTTCTACGGCGACTGGACCAAGGCTCCCATCATGGACTCCACCGATTACTGGGAGACGCTGGACGGCTCCGCCAGCCAGGCCCAGGCGTACATGAACACCGCCTTTTCCTCCTCCAGCGAGAACACGGTGGACACCTATCTGGGCGACAACAACTACACCACCGTTCCGTATCTGGCGGACCGCAACGCCATTTCCCCCAACAACGATGACTTCATGGACAGCCTCACCGGTATCTACACCGGCCTGCTGCGCAACACCAAGAGCCTGAGGTATACCATCACCGGCGCCAACGGCCAGGTGTACTACAGCAAGGACTGCGAGTATGTGGGCAAGTCCATCTACAGCTACGACTATTACCGCATTGTGCCCGCCGGTGTGGACGCCGAATATGACGGCATCGAGCCCTGGTACGGCACCGATTCCCACAACGCCAAGCTGCCCAACAACACCAAGGCCACCGTGACCATCGAGGCCACCCTGCCCTATGGCGACGGCGTGGGGACCAACCAGAAGCACTCCTGGTCCTTCCCCATCACCATCGACACCGAGGAGCCCCATGCCGACAACCTGAAGGTCACCGAGTCCGAGGGCCGGTACTATCTGAGCCTGGACGTGTCCGATAACCAGTATGTGGCGGCCGTGGTGTTCTACAACATCAAGAACAGCGAGATGCTCTATGGTATGCAGGGCTTCGGTGAGGACAAGCCCGGCGTCACCAGCCACATCAAGGAGTATGACATCACCGGCTTCGGCGAGACCTTCGGCATGATCGTCCACGACTACGCCGGCAACTCCAAGGTGTATACCGTCCGTGCTCCCGGCAACCCCGACGATCACGGCACCATCACCCCCACCAACATCCTCTGGACCGAGAACTTCAACGAGAAGTGGCTCCCCGACGACTGGAGCGTCCAGAGCAAGGGCGGCTCTCTGAACACCTGGTACCGCGACGAGGACTACATGGCCGCCGTGGATCATGACGACGACAACCAGCAGGACGAGTGGCTGATCTCCCGCACCACCGATATCAGCGGCGTGGATACCGAGGTCCACATGGTCTTCGATTTCTACACCACCTATTGGTACACCGTGGAGTATAAGCACTGCAACCTGCAGGTCATGGCCTCCGGCGACGGCGGCGAGAACTGGCAGGAGATCTGGAACCTGCAGCGGGATTCCGGCCTGTTCACCGCCTGGACCAAGACCCAGGCCAAGGTGACCATCCCCGAGAGCCTGCAAAGCAGCAAGGACCTGCGCTTCGCCTTTGTCTACACCGGTAAGGGCGGCTCCACCCTGTCTATGGACAACGTCCAGCTGTACGCCGAGGAGCGGGACAACTATGTGTCCGTCACCGCCACCGCCGGTGAGGGCGGCACCATCACCCCCGCCGGTCAGACCCTGGTGAAGAAGGGTACCAGCAAGACCTTCGACATCGCCCCCACCCAGGGCTATGAGATCGTCAACGTCAACGTGGACGGCGCCGATCTCGGCCCCATCAGCTACTACACCTTCCAGCGGGTGGGCGTGGACCACACCATCTCCGCCACCTTCCAGAAGGCCCAGCCGTCCGGCGACGTGGCCATTTTCAACAACGATTTCAACGCCGACGACTTCCCCGGCCAGGGCTGGACGGTGCAGAAGACCAACGGCACCGGCAAGTACTATAACTGGTATCAGGGCCGGAACACCAATGTTTCCACCGGCCCCGAGGACAAGCAGGCCATTGTGGACGGCGACAACTATGACGACACCGATGTGGGCGATAAGCAGGATGAGCTGCTGATCTCCCCGGTGGTGGACCTGACCGGTAAGGCGGCCACCCTGTCCTTCAACTATGGCTTTGTCCGCACCGCGCTGTACGGCGGCAAGATGACCTTCACCCTGGAGGCCAGCACCGACGGCGGCAAGACCTGGACCGCCATCTGGAATGCCAAGGACGACGTGGCCCAGGGCTCCGGCTATATCCAGACGGGTCTGGCGGAGCTCGCCGTGCCCGAGGCGTATCAGACCTCCGGCGTTCAGCTCGCCTTCCGCTATTATAAGACGGGCTATATGGGCGCAGGCACGGTGATCGTGGACAACGTCAAGCTCACCGCCCCCGGCGGCAGCAGCGAGACCGTCACCCTGACCACCACCGCCAATGAGGGCGGCACCGTGGCCCCCGCCGGTCAGACCAGATACGCCCCCGGCGCAAGCGCCGAGATCACCTTCACCCCGGACCCCGGCTATCAGCTGGCCTCCGTGAAGGTCAACGGCCGCACCGTGGACGTGACGGACGGCGCCTACACCCTGGTCATGGACCAGAGCTATGCCGTGTCCGCCGCCTTCGAGAAGATTCCCGACGTCCCCGTGGTGATGTTCCAGAACGACTTCGAGGACGTGGCCGGCGACAGCTTCCCCTTCCACGGCTGGACCGTGAAGGTGCAGGATACCAGCAGCACATGGAAGCAGTATACCTATTACAACTGGAAGAACGAGGGCAATGATTCCAAGCACGCTTACATCAGCAACGACTGGAAGGGTGCACAGGATGAGTACCTGATCTCCCCGGTGGTGGACCTGTCCGGTACCCGTGACGGCGTGCTGACCTTCGACTTCGCCTACGGCGAGTACGGCATCAAGAACAAGACCTTCACCGCTACGGTGGAAGCTTCTACCGACGGCGGAAAGACGTGGAACGCTATCTGGAACTTCCAAGACAGCTATACCGGCCAGCAGGCCAGCAACTACATCATTTCCGGCAGCGCAGAGGTTCCCGTGCCCGCCGAGTACAATGTGGACGGCGTCCAGTTTGCCTTCCGCTATGTCCATCCCAATGAGGACACTACCGGCCAGCTGGCCATCGACAATGTGAAGCTGATGGCGGTGGAGGACGGCCCCGTGGCCCAGAAGTACACCATCACCGCCACCGCCGGTGAGGGCGGCTCCATCACCCCTGCCGGTGCGGTGTCCGTGAAGGAGGGCGCGTCCCAGACCTTCGCCATCGCCGCCCAGGAGGGCTATGCCATCGCCGATGTGCTGGTGGACGGCCAGAGCGTGGGCGCGGTGGACAGCTATACCTTTGAGAATGTCACCGCCAACCACACCATCGCCGCCCTGTTCACCAAGACGGCCTCCGACGTGCAGTTCGACAACGACTTCGAGTCCGAGACCTTCCCCGGCCACGGCTGGACCCTCCAGTCCACCCGCAGCGACAGCCCCTATACCTGGTACCAGGGCACCAATAGAAACCTCAACACCACCAAGCAGGCCCGCATCGACATGGATTACTATGAAGATCCCTGGGGCGGCGGCTGGAGCGTGGGCAGCATCCGCAAGCCCCTGCTGCCTATGGCCGGCGGCAGCGACAAGCTGCAGGATGAGTATCTCATCTCCCCGGTGGTGAACCTCACCGGCAAGACGCCTACGCTGAGCTTCGATTACCTGCTGTTCAAGTCCGTCATCGGCAACTACTGCTCCGTGACCGTGGAGGCCACCACCGACGGCGGCCAGACCTGGACCACCATCTGGAATGCCGCCGATCTGGAGCCGGTAAGCGGTTATTGGTTCATGGGCACGGCCAACGTTGCCGTTCCCGCCGCCTTCTGCACGGACAATGCCCAGTTCGCCTTCCACTTCTATAAGAAGGCCAACCGGGGCTATGACGATACCGACGCCATGTTCGCCATCGACAACGTGACCATGACCTACGGCGCCACCGATCCCTGCGCCGATGGTCATACCCTCACCGCCGTGGCGGAGGTCCCCGCCACCTGCGAGGAGACCGGCGTCAAGGCCCACTGGGTGTGCTCCGTCTGCGGCAAGCTGTTCAGCGACGCCGAAGGCAAGAACGAGACCACCCTGGAGGCCCTGACCATCGGCGTGCTGGGCCACGACTATGGCGAGGCCGCCTGGACCTGGACCGGCTACGAGTCCGCCAAGGCTACCTTCACCTGCAGCCGTGACGCCAGCCATGTGGAGGAGGTCACCGCCGCTGTTACCAGCGAGATCACCACCCCCGCTTCCTGCGAGAGCACCGGCGTCCGGACCTATACCGCCACGGTGACCTTCCAGGGCAAGAACTACACCGACACCCGCACCGAGACCCTGCCCTCCCTGGGCCACGCCTGGGGCGAGCCTGTGTGGACCTGGACCGGCTGCGGCGCCGCCGAGGCCTCCTTCGCCTGCGCCCGGGATGCCGGCCATGTGAAGGTCCTGCCCGCCAGCATCACCAGCGAGGTCACCACCCAGCCCGGCTGCTCCACCGAGGGCGTCCGGACCTATACCGCCACCGTGACCCTGGAAGGCAAGAACTATACCGACACCCGCACCGAGACCCTGCCCTCCCTGGGCCACAAGACCCAGCTGGTGGGTGCGAAGCCCGCCACCTGCACGGAAGACGGCTACACCGGCGACGAGGTGTGCACCGTGTGCCAGGAGGTCGTGAAGAAGGGTGAGGTTATCCCCGCTCTGGGCCACAAGACCCAGCTGGTAGGCGCCAAGGCCGCCACCTGCACGGAAGATGGCTACACCGGCGACGAGGTCTGCACCGTGTGCGGCGAGACCGTGAAGAAGGGCGAGGTTATTCCCGCGCCGGGCCACAAGACCCAGCTGGTAGGCGCCAAGGCGGCCACCTGCACGGAAGATGGCTACACCGGCGACGAGGTCTGCACCGTGTGCGGCGAGACCGTGAAGAAGGGCGAGGTTATTCCCGCGCCGGGCCACAAGACCCAGCTGGTAGGCGCCAAGGCGGCCACCTGCACGGAAGATGGCTACACCGGCGACGAGGTGTGCACCGTGTGCCAAGAGGTCGTGAAGAAGGGCGAAGTCATCCCCGCTACCGGCCACGATTACAAGGACGGCAAGTGCACCAACTGCGGCGAGACCGACCCCAACTACAAGCCCGCTGAGCCCGAGAATCCCGGCGTCAAGACCGGCGACGAGGCTCACACCGCTCTGTGGCTGGCTGCGGCCTCCGTTTCCCTGCTGGCTGCCGCCGCCCTGCTGCTGAGCAAGAAAAAGCACCTGAGCTGACCCTAAAAAGTCAGGTAATAGCAATAGCCCCGGGATGCTATTGCGTCCCGGGGCTATTGCATAGAACCTTTGATTCTCTGCACTCCATAAAAAATCCGCAGGGCACAGCCCTGCGGATTTTTTTACTTGATTCGGTTACAGATACTTGCGCATGCCCTCGGTGGCCACGGAAGCGTCGGCGGTGAGGGTCACGGTGAACTTCACGGTGTTGGCGTCGCTGAACTTGTCCAGCCAGTGCAGGAACTTTTCCACGGCGGCGAAGTCCTCGCTATGTACGATCTTGCAGAGGTTATCCACATAGACGTGGGAAATATCGTAATTGCCCGCATACAGACCGCTGATGAAGCCCCGCAGGCACTCAAAAGAATCCAAGTGGTATTCACCGGCGTTGACCAGGCGCACAGAGGACTTGATGTCGTAGGTCATGTCCGCGCCGGGCTCGATGCAGACAACGCAGCCGCCCTCCTCGGCCACGGAGGCATGAACCAGCTCGATGAGCTGCTTGGTCTTGCCCGCGCCGTTGTCGCCCATAATCAATCTAACCATAAGAGATCACTCCTTTTGCATATATGTATACCATACCATAACTCGGCGGAAATGGCAATGGGAAAATATACGGTTTTTTACCGGCCCAGCTTTTCCCGCAGGGCCTGGCCCATGTCCTCATAGCCGGGCTTGCCCAGCAGGGCGAACATATTCTTCTTATACGCCTCCACCCCCGGCTGGTCGAAGGGGTTCACGTCCAGCAGATAGCCCGACAGGCCGCAGGCGTATTCAAAGAAGTAGATCAGCTGGCCCAGGGTGTCCGCGTTCAGGGCCCCGGCCCGCAGGATGATGTTGGGCACGCCGCCCTCCTCGTGGGCCAGCAGGGTGCCGTCCATGGCCTGGGTGCGGATAAAGTCCATGGTCCTGCCCGCCAGGAAGTTCAGCCCGTCGCCGTCGGCGGCGTCAAAGGGCACCGTGCTCTCCTGCTCCTCCGGGTCGAAGCGCACCACTGTCTCCAGCAGATGGCGCTCCCCCTGCTGGATATACTGGCCCATGGAGTGCAGGTCCGCCGTGAACTCCACGCTGGCCGGGAACAGGCCCTTGTTCTCCTTGCCCTCGGACTCGCCGTACAGCTGCTTCCACCACTCGGACATGAACCGGAAGGACGGCTCATAGGAGGCCAGGATCTCGATCTTCTTCCCGGCGCGGTAGAGCTGGTACCGGGCCCCGGCGTACTGCCAGGCGGGGTTCTGCTCCATATCTCCGGCGGTGCAGACCTCCTGCATCCGGGCGGCTCCCTGCATCAGGGCCCGGATGTCGATGCCCGCCACGGCGATGGGCAGCAGGCCCACGGCGGTAAGAACGCTGTAGCGCCCGCCGATGTCGTCAGGCACCACGAAGGTCTCATACCCGGCCTGATCGGCCAGGGACTTCAGGGCTCCCTTCTGCCGGTCGGTGGTGGCGTAAATGCGCCGGGCCGCGCCGTCGGGGCCGTATTTCTTTTCCAGCAGCTCCCGGAAGAACCGGAAGGCCACGGCAGGCTCCGTGGTGGTGCCGGACTTGGAGATGACGTTCACGGAGAAGTCCACCCCCTCCAGCAGCTCCATGGTCTCCCGCAGCTGCCGGTCGGACAGGCCGTTGCCCACAAAATAGATGTTGGGGGTGTCCTTGCGCCTGAGGTTATAGTTGGGGGAGCACAGGCACTCGATGACGCCCCTTGCCCCCAGATAGGAGCCGCCGATGCCGATGACCACCAGGGCCCGGGAATCGCTCTGAATGCGCCGGGCCGCCGCCTGGATGCGGTCGAACTCCTGCCGGTCATACTCCTGGGGCAGGCGCACCCAGCCGGTGAAGTCGCCTCCGGCCCCATCGTTCTTCTGCAAGTGGTTGTGGGCGATGCGCAGGCGGGGCGCCAGCGCCGCCTCATAGGGCAGGGCGATAAATCGCCGCATATGGGTCAGGTCCACCTGGATCATAGGGATTACCTCCTGTGTAAATCGGATTTTTCATCACACCGTATCTTACCGCGTTTTCCCGGAAAATACAAGGGGATTCCCGTCGAAACGGTGAAAATCCTATCCGATCACATGGTTCGCAGTTCTGCCCGGGGCGCGGTCAGGTCCCAGCCGCGCCCATCCCGCAGCAGCAGCTCCGCCGGACCGCCGGGGATGTGCTCCGGGGCCCGGTCCACCCGGGCGTCCACCATCAGGAGCCGGGGCAGCGGCGTGCTTCTCAGCCAGTCCGGCATGGGCGGACGGTCCCGCAGCAGCAGCGGCAGCCGGAACAGCTGATCGTCGTTGCCGCTGAACATCCTATAGGCGGTCGTATCAATAAGATACCGCTGCGCGCCGAAGCGGATAGCCGCCGGACTGTTGGCCCGCGCCCATTCTCCGCACTCCCTCCGGGAGGACGCCATCAGCAGGCTGAGACTGCCGTAATACGCATCCCGGGTAAAGCCGAAGGCGTACCACTCCCGCCCGTCCGGCAGGCACAGAACGCTGCCCAGGGGCCGGACCTCCTGGATATTGCCGCTCTCCCAGGCCAGGATCTCCGGGGTCAGATATCGAAGAATATTTTGCATATATCAATTCACCACTATTCTCTGTGTAAACATATTTGAGTAACCCGGTGTGTAGTCACTATTCATTGGATAGGCCGTAATATAATCAGCTCTTATATACATTTTTTTGATCCCAGAGTCGCTACGAAATTGGCAGATTTGAGCTGTCCCATATGCCGTCCCCCTTGTTTCAACTGGCTGTGATCCCTTTAGAATGATTGCTCCTGTAACTGTATTCTTACGCAAGACATAATTGTCAATTTTAACTCTTGTAAGAAGCAATGTTGACTCCCAGTTAAACAGGAGTTCATACTGTCCATCTATGCTTCCTATCCTGTTGTTTACAAAAAACTTAAAAACCGCTGTGCCAGCACTACGTTCTACGCCCTGATTATCCTTTATGATAACTTCAACATGGACTGAATCACATATATCATCAGCATCTATTTCCGTTTTTGTGTATATATGCTCTCCGTCCGCAAGTTCAAGACTCTCTGCAAGAAATAGTATTCCGAAATCCGTTTTAATTTCAGTTATTTCGTTCTTGCCAACAGAACATCCCGTGGTGATTAAAGAAAATATCGCCACGATTATCAACATAGCAGAAATAGATTTTTTCATTATTACCCTCCTAAGTTTATTTTGAGCAGAAAATATGATACACTCTCTGATTTTATTGTATCGTTGTTTCCTCTGTGCCGCAATAGCATTCCTGTTCAGTTTCCGCCAAGGATTACCCGCAGAAGCACATGTTCCGGGCCAGGCGCAGGAACATCTCCCCGAAGGTGAGCTTTTCCACGGCTTCCGCCGCCCGGATGGGCACCTCCAGCAGTGTTTCGCCGTTCTGGGTGACGGTCAGGGTCCCCAGAACGTCCCCCTGCCGCACCGGGGCCGCTGCCGACTCCGGCAGGGTCACCGTCTGCTCCAGCCCCTGGAGCCGGGCCTTTTCCGCCAGCAGCAGGCCCTCCGCCGGGTCCACCATGGGCTGCACCGCATCCCGGGTCCCCAAGGTCACCGGCACCGGCGGCAGCGGCTCCTCCGGGGCGGCATGGATCAGGCCATAGGTGGAGAACCCATAGTTGAGCAGGGTCTTGGCGTCCTCGAACCGCTGCTGGCCGGTGGGGGATTTCAGCACCACGGCGATCAGCTCCATGCCCTCCCGCTCCGCCGTGGCGGAAATGCAGTATCTGGCGGAGTCCGTGGACCCGGTTTTCAGCCCCGTGGCCCCCTCATAAAAGCGGATGAGCTTGTTGGTGTTGGACAGCTGGAACTGTCCGTCCCGAAGGGTGTCCATCCAGATGGTGGTAAAGCGCCGGATGTCCGGGTGACGGCGGATCAGCTCCCGGGACATCACCGCGATGTCCCAGGCGCTGGTGACGTGGCCCTCCGCCGGCAGGCCGGTGCAGTTGACGAAATGGGTGTCCTGCATCCCCAGCTCCCGGGCCCGGTTGTTCATCTGCTCCACAAACAGCTCCGTGACCCCCGCCGTTTTTTCCGCCAGGGCCACGGCGGCGTCGTTGCCGCTGGACACGCACACCCCCTTCAGCAGGTCCTCCACGGTGATCTGCTCCCCGGGGGACAGAAAGATCTGGCTGCCGCCCATGGAGGCGGCATAGTCGCTGACGGTGACCACGTCGTCATAGGCCAGGGTCCCCCGGTCGATGGCCTCCATCACCAGCAGCAGGGTCATGACCTTGGTGACGCTGGCCGGTTCCAGGGCCTGGTGCTCGTTTTTTGCGTAGAGCACCTGTCCCGTCTCCTTCTCCATCAGCAGCGCCGCCTCCGCCTGCACCGGCAGCTCCACCCCCCAGGCCGGACACAGCGTCAGCAGCAGCACCAGCACCGGCAGTGCCCCCAGCAGCTTTTTCATGGCAAACCCCTCCCCGTTTTTTCTTCACCGTATGCGCCCGGGGGCAAAAAAAGAACGCCCCCGGCAGGGCGTTCTCTTTTTCAGGTTCACGCGTTGAGGATGCTCATGAACTCCTCGCCGGTGATGGTCTCCTTTTCGTGCAGGAACCTGGCCAGCTCATCCAGCTTCTGCCGGTCGTCCCGCAGGATCTGCAATGCCTTCTGGTGCTGGCGCTCCACCAGCTCCACCACCAGCCGGTCGATTTTGGTCTGGGTCTCCGGCGAGCAGGCCAGGGAGGCGTCGCCGCCCAGATACTGGTTGGTGACGGTCTCCAGGGCCACCATGCCGAATTCATCGCTCATGCCGTACCGGGTCAGCATGGCCCGGGCCAGCTTGGTGGCCTGTTCAATGTCGTTGGAAGCGCCGGTGGTGACGGAGCCGAACACCACTTCCTCGGCGGCCCGGCCGCCGGTGAAGGTGGCGATCTTGTTTTCGATCTCCTCCCGGCTCATCAGATAGTGGTTGCCCTCCTCCACCTGCATGGTATAGCCCAGGGCGCCGGAGGTCCGGGGAATGATGGTGATCTTCTGCACCGGGGCGGAGTGGGTCTGGCGGGCCGCCACCAGGGCGTGGCCGATCTCGTGATAGGACACGATCCACTTCTCCCGGTCGGTGAGGATGGCGTTCTTCTTCTGATATCCGGCGATGACGGTCTCGATGCTCTCCTCCAGGTCGGCCTGGGTCACCAGCTTCCGGCCGTCCCGCACCGCCCGCAGGGCGGCCTCGTTGACGATGTTGGCCAGCTCCGCGCCGGACGCGCCGGAGGCCATCCGGGCCACGGTGGAAAAGTCCACGTTCTCCGCCAGCTTGATCTTCTTGGCGTGGACCTTCAGAATTTCCTCCCGGCCCTTCAGGTCCGGAAGCTCCACCGGCACCCGACGGTCGAACCGTCCGGGACGGGTCAGGGCGGGGTCCAAAGACTCCGGACGGTTGGTGGCTGCCAGAATGATGACGCCGGTGTTGCCCTCGAAGCCGTCCATCTCTGTCAGGAGCTG
>OGFN01000609.1_pt1 | contig 17087 bp, 16 predicted proteins | sample 1570921 | NCBI WGS metagenome assembly OGFN01 (sample SAMEA2581940, study PRJEB24529) | metagenome | biome: Human gut stool | place: China | collected 2011
ACGTGAAAGTCACGCTGCTCGACGGCTCGTATCACGAGGTCGACTCGTCCGAGATGGCGTTTAAGATCTGCGGCAGCATGGCATTCAAGGAAGCCTGCCAGAAGGCGGGCCCGACGCTCCTCGAACCCATCATGAAGGTCGTCGTTACGGCGCCGGAAAGCTATATGGGCGACGTCATGGGCGATATCAATGCCCGCCGCGGTCAGATCGCCGGCACGGACATCCGCAACGGTGCGGCGATCGTCACTGCAAACGTGCCGCTGGCATCCATGTTCGGCTATGCGACCGATCTGCGCAGCAAAACGCAGGGCCGCGCGACCTACAGCATGGAGCCCAGCCACTTCGTAGAGCTGCCGAAGTCGCTTCAGGAGAAGATCATCCACGGCAGCAACTGACCTGCGCAACCGGCACAATGTGCCTTATAAGAGAGTAAGTCACGACATTATTTTAGAATTAGGAGGATATTCTAATGGCAAAGCAGATGTACAATAGAACCAAGCCCCATGTCAATATCGGCACCATCGGCCATATCGACCACGGCAAGACCACCCTGACCGCTGCGATCACCAAGGTTCTGTCCCTGGCTGACCCGAACAGCGCCGAGTTCGCCGCCTACGACCAGATCGATAAGGCTCCGGAAGAAAAGGCTCGTGGCATCACGATCAACACCGCTCACGTTGAGTACCAGACCGACGACCGCATCGGCGCCGACGGCACCGAGATCAAGGGCCGCCACTATGCGCACGTCGACTGCCCGGGCCACGCCGACTATATCAAGAACATGATCACCGGCGCTGCTCAGATGGACGGCGCGATCCTCGTTATCGCTGCTTCCGACGGCCCGATGGCTCAGACCCGTGAGCACCTGCTGCTCGCCCGCCAGGTTAACGTTCCGTACGTGCTGGTGTTCCTGAACAAGGTTGACCAGGTCGACGATCCCGAGCTGCTCGAGCTCGTCGAGATGGAAGTTCGTGAGCTGCTCGACAAGTATGATTTCCCGGGCGACGACACCCCGATCATCAAGGGCTCCGCTCTGAACGCTCTGATCTCCGACTCCACCGATCCGAAGGCCCCCGAGTATGCCTGCATCTGGGAGCTCATGGACGCTGTTGACACCTGGATCAAGACTCCGGATCGTGCCGCTGACAAGCCGTTCCTGATGCCCATCGAGGACGTGTTCACCATCTCCGGCCGTGGCACCGTCGTTACCGGCCGTGTCGAGCGTGGCACCGTCAAGGTTGGCGATAAGGTTGAGATCGTCGGCATCAAGGACACCCAGGAGACCACCGTCACCGGCACCGAGATGTTCCACAAGACCCTCGAGTTCGCCGAGGCTGGCGATAACGTCGGCTGCCTGCTCCGCGGCATCGACAAGAAGGGCGTCGAGCGTGGCCAGGTTCTCGCTGCTCCGAAGTCCATCCACCCCCACACCAAGTTCAAGGGCCAGGTTTACGTCCTGTCCAAGGAAGAGGGCGGCCGTCACACCCCGTTCTTCAACAACTACCGTCCTCAGTTCTACTTCCGTACCACCGACGTGACCGGTGTCATCAACCTCCCCGAGGGTGTTGAGATGTGCATGCCCGGCGATAACGTCGACATGGACGTCGAGCTGATCACCCCGATCGCGATCGAGGTTGGCCTGCGCTTCGCTATCCGTGAAGGCGGCCGTACCGTTGGTTCCGGTGTTGTCATCGCCATCAACGAGTAATTTCCGGTTTTCTGAATTCCTCTCCGGCTTCGGCCGGGGAGGAATTTTTTTTGTTTTTCGATAAAATTGTTTCATAACCGAAACTTTAATTACTTTCCTAATGCGTTTTTAATAATTGCGGCCTATATTTCGTGGTAGAAAAAGGCTCCGGGCTCCGCACCGATGGGATGCGGGCGCCTGTGTCCGACATTTTGCCGGCACCTTTCCATGTATGTTAGCTTGGAACTTAAAGGAGGCAAAATCCCATGAAAAAAATGCGCAAGACACTGAGTCTGATACTGGCTCTGGTACTGGCATTCAGTCTCGCTGCAGTCCCGGCTTTCGCGGCAGACACGGAAGCGGAGAGCAGCACATCCGACACGGCCTATGGCCAGCTGCACAATGGTCTGCTCAGCGAGATACTGAGCCAGATCGACATCGCCAATGACGATAACTTTATCCACGGCATCGTCGGCGTGAACATCAAAGATCTGGTCGACCATATCGGCAGCGACAGCAATTTCACCCACGGCATCGTGCGCGTGACGGTCGGCGACCTGTTCAAGAACATTGCCAGCAACAGCAATTACACGCACGGCATCGTGACCGTGGTCGATAACCGCATCAATATCAACTTCGGTCTTGCTTTCCAAAATGCTCAGCAGCAGGACACGAGCGGCGAGACTGCCCGCACGTTCCTGACCGATCTGCTCACGGATGCCGGCATGACCCAGATCCAGAGCAGCAGCATCGTCAATTCCATCGCGGCCGGCACGCTCAGCGATGATCAGGCATCCGCCATGGTCGATCAGCTTGCTGCGACCGGAAAGGTGAGCCTGACGGACATCACGACCCTGCTCGGCAGCCTGACGGACAGCGGCCTCCTTGATGTCGGTACGGCGGCGCAATTGTTCCGCAATGCGGCAGTGACCGTTGCGGCGGCGCTTGGCATCCAGCCGCTGCAGGGAAAGGGCAACGTGTCCGCACTCTCGCACATTTTGGACAGCATCCACATTGTCGACGGGGATAACTTCATTCACGGCATCGTGAGCGTGAACATTAACGACCTCGTTGATCACATCGTCAGCAACAGCAACTTTATCCACGGCATCGTCGGCGTCAAGACCGGCGACCTGTTTGACAATATTGCCAGCGGCTGCAACTATACGCATGGCATCGTGACGGTCAGCGGCAACGTCATCAACATCAACTTCGGCGCAGCCATTACGGACGCCAAGGCGGATAACCTGGATGGTGAGAATGCGCGCACGATCCTGACGAACATCTGCAAGGCTGCCGGTATCCCGGATGACCAGACGAACGTGATCGTCACCGGTATCGCGCAGCAGAGCCTGTCCGCGGACGATGCGCAGACCTTTACTACGCAGCTTGCCAAGACCGGCGCGCTGGATCTGACCGGTATGGCATCCGTGATCTGTGCGCTTGACAGCGACCAGACCATCCGTGACGGTACTGCGGTGGAACTCATGAAATCCGCTGCCGCTACGCTGGCCGTCAACAAGGATGCGGCCGACACGGTGACGACCGCTCTTACGGACAATGACACGGTCCTCTCCCACATTCTTGACCAGCTCCGTATCGTCAACGGGGATAACTTTATTCACGGTATTGTTGGCGTGGACGTGGGCGACCTTGTCGACCACATTGCCAGTGACAGCAACTTTATCCACGGCATTGTGAACGTGGATGTGGGCGATCTGTTCAAGGATATCGCCAGCAACAACAACTATATGCACGGCATCATCACCATCACCGGCAACACGGTGAACATCAACTTCGGCCAGGTCATCGGCGACATTGCCGCCGGCGGCTCGAACAGCGAGGCAGCCCAGCAGGCGTTTGCCGAGATCCTGAAGGCTTTCGGCATGACGCAGACCGGCATCAACGCCATCCTGACGGGGATTGCGGGCAGCATTCTGACCAATGATCAGATCGCGCAGCTTTTGTCCCAGCTCATCTCTTCGACGAACATGAGTCTGAAGAATGTTGTGACCATTATCTGCGCACTCTATAACAGCCGCACCATCACGCTCCAGCAGGCCATGACGCTGCTGGAAAAGTACATCTCCCAGATGGCGAACAATCAGGGCGGCTCCGGTAACCAGGGCGGTTCCGGTAGCCAGGGCGGTTCCGGCACGGAGCCCGAACCGACGCAGTCCACGGGTCTGCTGGATACCGCCAGCCACAACGCGTATGTTTCCGGTTGCACTACAACTACCTTCGCGCCGACCGGCACACTCACACGCGCCGAGGCGGCCCAGATGCTCTATGAGCTCATGACTGAGCAGGCGCACAAGCAGTATGACTGCAGCGGCAACGGCTTCCGCGATGTTCCGGCCGGCCAGTGGTACACGGCTGCGGTCAGCACGCTGGCCAATGCCGGCGCCATCAATGGCTGCGGCGACGGCACGTTCCAGCCGGGCAAGCCAATCAGCCGTGCCGAGTTCGTGACCATTCTCGCCGGGATCTACGGTGTGAATACGTCGGGCGGCGTACCTTTTTCCGATGTCGGCCGCAGCTGGTACTATGATGCGGTCGCCACGGCCTACGCCAACGGCTGGGTCAGCGGCTTCACGGACGGTACGTTCCACCCGAACCAGACCATCACGCGCGCCGAGGCGGTGTCCATCCTCAACCGTGTGCTCGGCCGCAGCTGCGACCTGACGTTTGTGCAGGCCCATGCGCAGGCGGCATCGCATTTTGCGGATGTCATGCCGGACGCCTGGTACTATGCCGATGTCATCGAGGCATCGGCGGGCCACACCTTTACGGAACTGGCCGGTATTGAGCGCTGGACGGCGCTCGCCTGAGGCAAACAATGCAAAAAAATCCCGGCACGCTATGTGCCGGGATTTTTTTGCCCGTTTACCGCAGACCGTGCATGAAACCGTCCATGGCCGTCGCGTGAATGTCGCCGCCGATGACGCGGTTGCGGTAGATAAACAGCTGCGCGAGCACGGTGTCCGTCGAGCCCTCGTAGTTCATCACGCGATAAGTATAGGTCGTGCACGTCTCGCCGGCGTAAGTGGACAGGTCGAAGCCCTGCTGCTTTTGCAGGGTGTTGTAATCGCTGAATACGCCGCTGAACACGCGCGGGATCACGATCTCCTGCATGGTTTCGGTCGCAGGGTCCGCCGCCCAGCCAAGCGCCTGCAGATAGGCGATGCGCCCGTCGGTCGTTGTGACGTTGTAGTGCGCCGAGAGCACGCCGTCATTGCTGCGCCAGATGACGGCCAGCGCCAGCAGCACGGCCAGACCGATGAGCGCAAACACGACGGTTCGTCTTGTCCAGTGAAGGGATTTGAGCTTCATAACCACACCTCGGAACAAGCCTATTCAAATTTGCCGCCGGATATGTTATAATGAATCCAAATGTCCGCAAAGGAGGGGGCGCACGTGATCCGTCTGGACAAATATCTCGCCGATACCGGCGCCGCTTCCCGACGCGAAGCCAAGGCGTATATCCGTCGCGGCGAGGTAACGGTCGATGGAGTGCCCGCACGCGCGCCTGAGCAGAAGGTCGCGGAAACGGCGGTTGTCTGTCTGCGCGGACAGCCCTTGCGTTATCAGGCGTATCATTACTATATGCTTCATAAGCCCGCCGGCATTCTCACCGCGACGGCCGACCGCAGTCAGCCGACGGTGCTGGATTTGTTCCCGCCGGAGCTGCGGCGCTTCGGGCTCGTGCCCGCCGGGCGGCTCGATAAGGACACGACCGGCCTGCTGCTCATCACGGACGATGGCGACTATGTCCACCGCGTCATCACGCCGAAAAAGCACGTTCCGAAGGTCTATTTCGCGCGCACGGACGGCCAGCCCACAAGCGCGGATGTGGATCGTTTTGCGCAGGGTGTCGTCCTTGGCGACGGGACGCAGTGCCTGCCGGCCCGACTCGAGCGCCTGCCGGAGCAGGGGGGCTGCCGCGTCACGGTTTATGAGGGGAAATACCACATGGTCAAGCGGATGCTGGCCGGCTGCGGGACGCCGGTTTTGCAGCTGCACCGGCTGTCGATCGGGGCGCTGACGCTCGATCCTGCGTTGTCACCGGGTACTTACCGGGAACTGAGCCCGGAAGAGGCGATGCTTGTTTTTTCGCTGCCAACTTCGTGAAAATTTACAAAAGTTCGGGAAATTATCCGACTATCTCACGAAATTTCGAAAATTATTCACAAAAAACGACCATTTTTCTATTGAAAAATGCACATAAATCGGCTATTATGTAAAGTAGGAAATTGGTAGGTGCTGTGGGAGACTGCGGCGGCCGTTCGTAGGAGGAAAAGATATGTCGAGCAGAATTTTTCAGGGCGTGATCGTTCAGATGAAAGATGCCACCACGCGCTGCATCGGTGTTGTGGACGAGCAGGGGTTTGTCATTGCCTGCAGTGAGCTTTCGATGATCGGCTCGCGTCTGGATGACTTTCAGGCCGCAGTGGGCGAAGTGCAGGAGCAGCTGTTTGCAACGGACACGCGCACGTATAAGATCCTGTCGGCCAGCACGGCGCGCTTCGAGTATGCCGTGTTTGTCGAGGGCAATGATCAGACGGCGCGCAGCATCTGCATTCTCGCGGCCGTCGGCATGACGGAGGCCAGCACAAACTTTGAGGAAAAGCACAACAAAGCCGCTTTCGTCAAAAACATCATTTCGGACAACATTCTCCCCGGCGACGTGTATGTGCGTGCCAAGGAGCTGCATTTTACCACCGACGTGCCGCGCGCCGTGCTGCTGGTGCGTCAGGTGAACGTGACAGATATCGCTGTGCTCGAGCTGATCCAGAATATGTTCCCAGACCGGCAGCATGATTTTGTGCTCAGCGTGAGCGAGTCGGACATTGTCGTCATTAAGGAAATGACGCCGGACGAGACCTCGGAGGATATCTGCGCGCTGGCCGAGAGCATTGAGCACGCCGTACACACGGAGCTGCGCGTGCAGACGGTCATTGGCATCGGCACGACGGCCAACCACCTGCGCGAGCTGGCCGACCGTTATAAGGAGGCGCAGGTCGCCATCGAGGTCGGCAAAGTGTTTGAAAACGAAAAGCCGGTCATTCATTATGATAACCTCGGCATCGGCCGCATCATTTATCAGCTGCCGACAACGCTGTGCGAGATGTTCCTGTCCGAAGCGTTCAAGAAAAACCCCATCGAGGCACTCGATGAGGACACGCTCGACACGATCAATCGCTTCTTTGAGAACAACCTCAACGTTTCGGAGACGGCGCGTAAGCTCTACGTCCATCGAAACACTTTGGTATACCGGTTGGAAAAAGTCAAGAAGATTACGGGCCTGGATCTGCGCGAGTTTGAGGATGCGATCCTCTTCAAGGTCGCGGTCATGGTAAAGAAATACCTCGACTCGCAGAACACTGCCAAGTTCTGAGCACTTACCCGGGCGGGCGTAAGCCCAACATATTGGAGGACATCTTATGGTTCAAATGAACGATGTGAAGATGGTCTACGGAAACACGGAGGCTGCGGCCCTCAATGGTATCTCATTTACGATCAATGAGGGCGAATTCGTGTTCCTGGTCGGGCCGTCCGGCTCCGGCAAGACGACGATCATCAAGCTGATCACCGGCGAGCTGAGCCCCACATCCGGACAGATCACGGTCAACGGCTTTGACATGCAGGGCATCAAGCGCCGCAAGCTGCCGAAGCTGCGCCGGACACTGGGCGTCATTTTTCAGGATTTCCGCCTGATCGACAAGATGACGGTGTATGAAAATGTTGCGTTTGCCATGCGTGTGGTGGGGGCATCCAATAAGGAGATCCGCCGCCGCGTGCCGCAGGTGCTCGAGCTGGTCGGCCTGGCCGACCGGGAAAAGCGCTTCCCGGCGGAGCTTTCCGGCGGCGAGCAGCAGCGCGTGGCCATCGCCCGCGCGCTCGTGAACAATCCGCGCATGATCATCGCGGACGAGCCGACCGGCAACCTCGACCCGGTGCGCAGCCTGGAACTGATGCTGCTGCTGGAGAAGATCAACGAGCTCGGCACCACGGTCCTCGTGGTGACGCACGAAAAGGAACTGGTCGACGCTTTTTCCAAGCGCGTCATCTCCATCGACGCCGGAAGAGTCATCAGTGACGGATTGGACGGGTACTACGGATATGAAGCTGAATAGATTCAACTACCTGATGGCGCAGGGCGTGAAAAACATCTTCACGCACGGTTTCATGTCCTTCGCGTCGATCACGATCATCATCGCGTGCCTGCTCATCATGGGCAGCTTCTCGCTGCTGACGCTCAACATTGACGCGAACATCGACCGCCTGCAAAACCAGAACGAGGTCATTGCCTACGTCGATGAGACGCTCACGGAGGATGAGGCCCGGGCCATTGAGCCCAAGGTCGCCGCGGTGCCGAATGTTGCCTCGGTCGAGTTCGTCACGCGCGAGCAGGCCATGCAGACGTTCGAGGCCGAGTATGACTCCGACCTCTTTGACAACATTGACGCGTCGGTCTTCCGTCACCGCTATGTCGTGACGCTCGACGACCTGTCACTCATGAAGGACACGCAGACCGCGCTCAAGAACGTGGACGGCATCGCCGATGTCACGGCGCATTTGGACTACGCGGAAAACTTCATCACGTTCCGGAACATTGTGAGCGTGGTCTCCGTCGTTTTGATCGTGATCCTCATTGCGGTGTCCCTGTTTATCATGACCAATACCATCAAGCTGGCCACGTTCGGCCGGCGTGAAGAGATTGCCATCATGAAGATGGTCGGTGCGACGAATGGCTTCATCCGTCTGCCGTTTGTGGTCGAGGGCCTTGTGCTCGGCCTGGTTGGCGGCTTGGTTGCATTCCTGCTCCAGTGGGGACTCTACAGCCTGATTGTCAGCAAGATCATGTCCACCATGGCGGCCGGTATCATCACGGTGCTCCCGTTTGCATCCGTGTCGCTGCCGCTGCTGCTGGTGTTCCTCGGCGTGGGTGTGCTCGTCGGTGTGTTCGGCGGCCTCACGGCCATTCGCAACTATCTGAAAGTCTAAGTCTGAAAGTCTAAGGAGGAAATCGAATGAAGATGAACCGCAAAGTCGTTCAATCCGTTATTTGCGTGCTGCTTGCGCTGATCTTTGTCATCTCGCTCATGACAGCGCTGATCCCGACCAATGCCAGCGCGGCGTCTCAGTCGGAGATCAATCAGCTCACGCAGCAGCGCAAAGAGCTGCAGGCCAAGCAGAAAGAACAGCAGAAGACCATCAACAGCCTGCGTTCGAAGAAAGCCAGCGTGGTGGATCAGAAGGCTGCGCTCGATAAGGAAAACGATCTGGCCCAGCAGGAGATCGAGCTCGTCAAGGAGCAGATCACGGCCTACGACCAGCAGATCGAGGACAAGGGCGTCGAGCTCGAGGCTGCCAAGCAGGAAGAGGAGGCCCAGACGGTCCGCTTCCGCAGCTGCGTGCGCCACCTTGAGGAGTACGGCCAGATGTCCTACATCGCCATCCTGCTTGAGGCGACCAGCCTGTCTGACCTTCTTGCCCGTATGGACATGGTCGGTGAGGTCATTGCATATAATAAACAGGTACAGGCCGACATGACGGCTGCCCGCGAAAAGGTCGAGACCGTCAAGGCAGAGCTCGAGGATGCCCGTACCGAGCTGCAGGATAAGCAGTCCGAGCTGGAAACCAAGCAGGTCGCGCTGCAGCAGAAGGTCTCGGAGGCCAATGCGCTGCTCGCCGGCCTGGAATCGGATATCAACGCCTATAAGAGCGTCTACGATCAGTATGAGCAGCAGCAGAAGAACGTGCAGTCGCAGATCGACAAGCAGGTCGAGGAGCTGCGCCGCCAGGAGGAAGCAAACAAGAACAACAACCCCGGCTATGACCCGGGCAAAGCCAACGGCTCCACCGGCACCATGATGTGGCCGTGCCCGTCCTGCCACTACATCACCTCACCGTTCGGCTGGCGCTACCACCCGATCTATCAGACGCAGAAGTATCACTCCGGCGTGGACATCGGCGCGAGCTATGGCGCGACCATCGTTGCGGCCGACGGCGGTACGATCATCACGGCCGGCTCCGTGTCCGGTTACGGCAACTGCGTTGTCATCAACCATGGCAACGGCATCACCACGCTCTACGGCCATATGAGCTCCATCGCGGTGTCCGTCGGTCAGAAGGTCTCCAAGGGCCAGACGATCGGTTATGTCGGCTCGACCGGCAACTCCACCGGCCCGCATCTGCACTGGGAAGTCACGGTCAACGGCGTGCGCCAGAACCCGCTCAACTATGCGAGCTGATTGGACATATCATATTTTGATTGAATGAAACTGCCGGGCGGCCGGAAAATGGCTGCCCGGCTCATCTGCTGCATTGGGGGCTGCCCGGTGCGGGCAGTAATTGGATCCGGAGGGATAGCATGGACGAACACAAGCCACAGGAACAGGCACCGGAAAAAGTGCCGGCCCGCAGAAAAAGCGGCAGAATGCGCGGCTGGAAGGCGAGTATCCTTGCCTGTGTGACCTGCATTCTGGTGACTGCACTGGTCACGTCGATGATCTTTGTCGGCAAATTCGGCGGCAGCAGCAACTATAAGCTCGCGCTGAAGTTTGCGCAGGTCAAGCAGGTTGTGGACAAAGACTACATCGGCGACGCGGACGACACGGCCATCAGCGACGCCTCGTCGAGCGCGATCATCAGCGCCATCGGTGACAAGTGGAGCTATTACATGACGGCTGAGGAATACAAGGCCTACCAGATGTACTCCAACAACGAGTACGCCGGCATCGGTGTGACCATCCAGCTCGACGATAAGACGAAGGGCTTTCGCATCACGGCCGTGACGAGCGACTCGCCTGCGGCAAAAGCCGGCCTCAAACAGGGGGACATCATCACGGCGATCGACGGAGAAGATGTCACGGGTAAGACACTTTCGGACGTGCAGAGCACCATTCGTGCCAAGCTCAACAAGACGCTCAAACTCACCATTCAGGACGCTGCCGGCAAGAGCCAGACGGTCACGCTCGACTGCACGGTCATCTACACCGACCCCGTGACGTATAAGCTTCTGGATAACGGCGTCGGTTATGTGCAGATCCGTAACTTTGAGACCGGCGGCGGCAGCCGTGCTGTGCAGGCGGTCGATAAGCTGCTTGACCTCGGCGCCAAGTCGCTCGTGTTCGACCTGCGCGATAACCCCGGCGGCCTGCTCTCGGAGCTCATCACGATCCTGGATCATCTGCTGCCGCAGGGCGACCTGTTCGTGAGCGTCGACGGTAACGGGAAAGAGACCGTCACGCAGAGCGACAGCGTCTGTGTCAAGGTGCCGATGGCGGTCATCGTCAACGGCAACACCTACAGTGCGGCGGAGTTTTTTGCAGCTGCGCTGCAGGAGTATGACTGGGCGACCATCGTCGGCCAGAACACGACCGGCAAGGGCCGCAGCCAGACGACCATTGCGCTTCCGGACGGCAGCGCTGTGCACATCTCGAGCCGGAAATATCTCACGCCCAACCGCGTGGACCTGTCCGAGCAGGGCGGCCTTATGCCGGACGTTGTCGTGGCCCCGGCCGCGGACAGCGATGTCGATGCGCAGCTCGAGGCGGCCATCGCCGCGCTGCGCTGAATCAAATCGTATACACGAAAATTTCAATGATATAAGGAGACGGATTATGGCGATCGACAGCAGATATAAGATGAGTCAGGAGCGTCTGGATACGCTCAAGGAAGAACTGCATTACCTCGAAACGACCCGTGAAAAGGAAGTCGCGGAGCTTATCAAAGAGGCGCGCTCGTTCGGCGACCTGTCGGAAAACAGCGAGTACGACGAGGCCAAGACGGAGCAGGGCAAGCTCTATTCCCGCATTGCTGAGATCACGGACCTGATCGAGAACGCCGAGGTCGTGGAAAAAGTCGAAGTCGCAGCAGACGTCGTGACCATCGGCAGCCGCGTGCGCGTGCTCGATGTCGATGAGGACGTGGAAGAGGAGTACACCATCGTCGGCTCGCAGGAGGCCAACCCCATGGAAGGCTGCATTTCAGACGACAGCCCGTTCGGCTTTGCGCTCAAGGGCCACAAAGTCGGCGAGACCGTCACGGTCGCAGCCCCGGTCGGTGAACTGCAGTTTAAGATCATCGCCGTCGAAAACGAAGACTGAGGAGCCCATCATGAACGAAGAGAGAAAGAACCAGCAGGCGGCGGCAGAGCCGTCCCTGTCCGAGATCCTTCAGATCCGCCGCGACAAGCTCAAGGCGCTGCAGGACGCCGGGCGCGACCCCTTTGTGCAGACGCGCTTCGAGCGCAGTGCCTATTCGGCTGACATCAAGAACGATTTTGACGCCTATGACGGCAAAACGCTGCAGGCCGCCGGCCGCATCATGTCCAAGCGCGGCATGGGCAAGGCCATTTTCTGTGACATTCAGGATGACCGCGGCCAGATCCAGCTCTACGTCCGCAAGGACGCTGTGACCGAGCAGGAGTTTGCCGATTTCCGCAAGTATGACATCGGCGACATTATCGGCGTGAGCGGCTATGCGTTCAAGACCAAAACGGGGGAGATCTCCATCCATGTGCAGCAGGTGACGCTGCTCAGTAAATCTTTGCGCCCGCTGCCGGAGAAGTTCCACGGCATGACGAATACAGAGCTGCGCTACCGCCAGCGCTACGTGGATCTCATCATGAATCCGGAGAGTAAGCGCAATTTCCAGATCCGCAGCCAGTTCGTGGCCTACCTGCGCCGCTATCTGGACGGCCTGGGCTTCATGGAGGTCGAGACCCCTGTGCTCAGCCCCATCGCCGGCGGCGCGACGGCGCGCCCGTTCATCACGCACCACAACACGCTCGACATCGATATGTATATGCGCATCGCGACCGAGCTGCACCTCAAGCGCCTGATCGTCGGCGGCATTGAGCGCGTGTATGAGGTCGGCCGCATCTTCCGCAACGAGGGCATGGACACCAAGCACAACCCGGAGTTCACGACCTGTGAGCTCTATCAGGCCTACACCAACCTCGACGGCATGATGGACATTCTCGAGGGCATCCTCTCCGGCGCGGCCAAGGAGATTCTCGGCACGTATCAGCTCCAGTGGCTGGGCCATGATGTCGACCTCACGCCGAGCTGGCGCCGCGTGACCATGGCCGACGCCGTCAAGGACGTCACGGGGGCCGACTTTATGGCCATCCTCGGCGATGCGGACGCGGCGGTCGCGCTTGCCAAGAGCGTGGGCGTGGACATGGAAAACGTCGCCCACACGTGGGGCAATGCGCTCTATGAGACGTTCGACCAGAAGGTCGAGTCCACGCTCATCCAGCCGACATTCATCACCATGTATCCCGTGGAGGTCAGCCCGCTGGCCAAGCGCAGCCCCGAGCAGCCCGCGCTCACCGAGCGCTATGAGATGTTCATCTGCGGCTGCGAGATGGGCAACGCTTTCTCCGAGCTCAACGACCCCATCGACCAGTACCAGCGCTTTAAGGCGCAGGCTGAAAAGCGCGCCCACGGCGACGAAGAGGCCAATATGATGGACGAGGACTTCGTCATGGCGCTCGAATACGGCATGCCGCCCACCGGCGGCTTGGGCTTCGGCATCGACCGCTGCGCCATGCTGCTGTGCGGTGCCAGCTCCATCCGCGACGTGATCCTGTTCCCCACAATGAAGCCTTTGGGCTCTGACAAGAAGGTTTCCAAGGAAGTTTCAGCTCCTGCGGCGGCTGCTCAGGCGGCTCCTGAAGTTTCTGAAAAAATTGATTTTTCCAATGTGGAGATCGAGCCGCTGTTTGCCGATTTTGTGGACTTTGACACGTTCAGCAAGTCTGATTTCCGTGCTGTGAAGGTCAAGGCCTGCGAAGCCGTGAAGAAGTCGAAGAAGCTGCTCAAGTTCACGCTCGACGACGGTACCGGCGAGGATCGCGTCATCCTGAGCGGCATTCATCAGTATTATGAGCCGGAGGAACTGGTGGGCAAGACCTGCATCGCCATCACCAATCTCCCGCCCCGCCCCATGATGGGCATCGACTCCTGCGGTATGCTCATCTCCGCCGTGCATCACGAAAACGGCGAGGAAAAGTTGCATTTGCTGATGGTTGATCCTCACATTCCGGCAGGCGCAAAGCTCTATTGATTGCCCCAAAATTGTCGGTGCTTACGCCACAACTTACGCCAATTTACTCCGAGCTTACGCCAAAAATGCGTTTGGAATTTTGCGATTGCAGACAAGTTCCGATAGCATACGATAATTTCATATGATTTAAGCCCGCTGATTTCGGTCAGCGGGCTTTTTCTATTTCTGCCCCTATTACATCCTCGAGATGTGATAGTGGCTGAAGGAAAACCCCAATGTCCGAAAGTATATTGCCCAGAGAGCGGGGCTCCTCGGCGCTATCCGATTGCCGAATGATACCTTCAAGGCCGCTGCCGGTACGGGGATCACTTCGGATATTATCTTCCACTAGAAGCGTGATCGGCTGATAGATATTGAGCCCGATTGTGTGCATCTGGCTACCGACGCCGATGGAATCCGGATGAACGCCTATTTCGTGGACAACCCCGAAAAGATGTTGGGCGATATGCAGATGGTCAGCGGGCCTCACGGCATGGAGTCCGCCTGTATTGCTTATCAATCAACAAAATGTCATACGCCGCCCCGGAAACTCCACTGCCCTTGAGCACGCAGCAAAAAGGCCTTTCACCGGAGGGCTTTATCCCGGGCAACTGTGTGCCTGAGGTGATGACCGGCATCGGCGGCAGGCTCAACGAGGCCAAGAACAAGGCGGGCGTCGGCTTCATGGCGGAAAGGAATATCCGGGCACGAATGACTTGCCTGCGTCGCAGGACTTAGAAGACGCGGGCAGGCGCATTTTTATTTGGAGGGAACATTATGGCATGGGCCATGCTCGCATTGCCGGAATTTTTGAGGTCGTTTGGGCGACCTGCATGAAGTGTTCGGAGGGATTCATAAAGCTCAGCTGGTCGCTGCTCGTTTGCCGGCATGGCGGTGAGCTTTTTCCTACTGGCACGCGCAACCAAAACACTCCCGCTCGGTGCGGCTTATGCGGTCCCGACCGGGAGCGGCGCGCGGGGCTTCGTGATCGTTGGCATCATCTTGTTCAAAGAGCCGGTGACAGCGGGTGCATCGTCACAATGTGCAATTTTTTCGCGGAAACGCGCGGTGTTTACAGTTCTTTGATATATTTCTCATAGACGTGTGATAAAATACAAGAATCAAATTCAGCAGCCTGGAAAGGTGATCGGTCATGAGACAACGGTTTGCAAAATGGATGATGGGCAGAAACGGGATGGATGCACTCAACCGCCTTCTGTCCGTGCTGACGCTGATCCTGTTGATCGTCAGCATGTTCGTGCGCGGTTATGCGGCGCGCATCCTGTGGTCGCTGGCGGTCCTTGGCCTGATCGTGGTCTATTTCCGTATGCTCTCGCGCAATGTCTATCGCCGGCAGCAGGAAAACGGTGCGTATCTGCGCCAGAGATACAAGGTGACGAGCGCGTGGCGTGGTGCCGTGGACCGCTGGCATCAGCGGCGTGACTACCGCTTTTTCAAATGTCCGTCGTGCCGGACGCGTCTGCGCGTGCCGCGCGGCAAGGGCAAGATCAATATCGTTTGCCGCAAATGCGGCACGTCCTTCCAGCGGAAAACCTGAGGCGAAGCCAGATGTTTGGATATGTGATCGCAAATCTCGAGGGCCTGACGCAGGCGCAGAAGGATCGCTATAAGGGCTGCTACTGCGGCCTGTGCCGGGTGCTCAAGCAGCGGCACGGCTTTTCCGGCCGCCTGACGCTGACGTATGACATGACGTTTCTGGTGCTGCTGCTCTCGGCGCTGTATGAAGCGGACGAGGAGCGCGGTATGGAGATTTGCCCTGCGCACCCGCTGCGCAAGCATTTTTACTGGCAGACACGCTACACCGAGTATGCAGCCGATATGAACGTCGTGCTGGCCTACAACAACTGCCGCGACGACTGGCAGGATGACGGCAGCGCGCTGAAATACTGGGAAGCGGAGGCGCTCAGCCGTCCGTGTGCAGCCGTGCGCGCGCGCTGGCCGCGCCAATGCGCCGCAATCGAGCAGTGCATGGCGGAGCTTTCCGAGATCGAACAGACGGACACCGGCGACCCGGATGCTGCGGCCAACTGCTTCGGACGCCTGATGGGTGAGCTGTTTGTGACGGGTGAGCTCTGGGACGACCGTCTGCGCCCGTTTGGCGAGGCGTTGGGCCGATTCATCTATCTGCTTGACGCGGTGATCGACCTGCCGGAGGATCTCCGGCACGGGCGGTATAACCCGCTGCGCTCGCTGCCGCAGGATGCGGATCTCCACGCACTGCTGACGATGCTGCTCGGCGAGTGTTCAGCGGCGTTTGAGGCACTGCCGGTGCTGCAGGACGTGGAGCTGCTGCGTAATATTTTATATTCCGGCGTATGGCTGCGCTACGAGGCGGCCATGAAAAAACGAAAGATCGGGAGGAGCGCCGAATGAGAGACCCATATGAAGTCCTCGGTGTTTCCAGAGACGCGAGCGAAGAGGAGATCAAGGCGGCCTATCGCCGTCTGGCCAAGAAATATCATCCGGACCTGAACCCGGACGACCCGCACGCGACGGAAAAAATGAACGAGGTCAACGCGGCCTATGACGCGATCAAAAACGGCAAGGCCAATGGCTACGGTGCGTCCGATGGTTACGGCCAGGCGGGCGGCTATGGCGGTTATGGTACCTATGGCGGCTGGGGCGCGCAGCGCGATTCCGGCATCCGGCCGGAATATCAGGCGGCGGTGAACTTTATCCAGACGCGGCACTTTGCCGAGGCGCTGCAGGCGCTGTCCGGCGTGCCGATGGCCGAACGAGATGCCAACTGGTACGCCCTGAGTGCCATGGCAAATTCCGGCGCGGGCAACCGCGTGCAGGCGCTGGCGGATGCGCGGCGCGCGGCCGAGATGGACCCGACGAATCCGGACTTCCAGCGTCTGCTGCACCAGCTCGAGAGCGGCGGTGACGCGTATGCGACCTACAGTGCCGGCTATCCGAACAGCGGCTTCGGCACCGGCAGCTGGTGCGCGGATATGTGCCTGCTGAATCTGTGCTGTAATCCGTGCTTTTCGCCCTGCTGCTGAGAAAACTGCAAACGAACACCCCAGCGGGATCGCACAGTCCCGCCGGGGCGTTTTGCGCTCATGCGCCGGGGAAGGTGCGCAGATACCGGTCCGTGAACGTGGTCAGCGCGGCAAAGTCCATGCACGGCCGGTAGACGGCCTCCAGCTCGTTGTGTAGGAGGTTGGCCATGCGCAGCTGCTCCACTGCGCTTGCGAGGGCGAGCTGCTGCTGCCGGGTGTCGCTGCGCATGGTGCGGCGCAGTGCCCGCTGGCGCACGGGGTCCGGCAGCACGTCGAGCCGGATGTGCAGATCGGAAGAGCGTCGTGTAGGGAAA
>OGFN01000610.1_pt1 | contig 17077 bp, 18 predicted proteins | sample 1570921 | NCBI WGS metagenome assembly OGFN01 (sample SAMEA2581940, study PRJEB24529) | metagenome | biome: Human gut stool | place: China | collected 2011
AAGAAGATCAAGATTTTTATTGCATCATCGGCGGTGACCAATGTCGACAGGCATATGCGGAAAAGGTCTCAATGTATCTCCGCTGCCCTTCGGCGAAGATGGTATCGAATGCCAAAGACGATTTACCGCTTCCGCTCAATCCGGTTATCACCGTCAGGCTGTTCCGTGGAATTTCAACATCTATATCTTTCAAGTTATGTACACGGGCACCGTATACATTAATCAGTTCTTTTTCTTCACTCATAGTCTTCTTACTCTGCGTAATCTTTGCAAAATTAATGCTTCCCGACGAAATATTTAATTAAAAAGCCTAATAATATTTTCTATTCTTTCTATATAATGTGAATAAAACAGTTTTTTTTGTACTTTTGCCACTCAGTTTAATCAACACACTGCAAATGAAATTTATTCGAGCATTATATCTTATCGCAGCCTTGTCTGCCAGCAGCACCGGAATGATGGCTCAAACACAGTCTTCCGGCTATTTCCTGCACACCATTACCAAAGGGCAAAGTCTTTATTCCATAGCCAGCATGTATAATGTCACTACCGGTGATATCGTTAAAATGAACCCCGGCAGCGACCAGAAAATTAAAACCGGTGAAACATTGAAGATTCCACAAAAGAACATCGGAACGGAACAGCAGATGTTCCATACCATCCAGTCGGGTGAAACCTTGTACAAGCTGACACAACGCTATGGAGTAACCGCACAACGCATCTGCCAGGCAAATCCCGGACTGAGCGCGGAGAATTTCCGTATCGGACAGGTTATCGTAATTCCCGCCAAGGTGACGGACAGCGAGGAGATAATCATGAACGAGGTGAAAGCCGCACAGACTACCAAGCCGGTCACCACTTCCACCCCACTGAAACCCAATTGCAGGGATATGCATAAAGTGGAACGCAAGGAAACGATATTCAGCATCAGCCGCCTGTATGGCATTACAGAAGCCGAACTGATTGCCGCCAATCCTGAACTGCGTACCGAAAAACTGAAAAAAGGAAAGTTCCTTTGTATTCCATATCCTAAGGATACAAAGACTGAAACGCCTGTGGATAATACGCCTGCCGTAATCCCCACGGACGACCAGCTGTTTAATGAAAGCAAGAAGGAGGCACGCAAAATATCTACCATCAAAGCTGCCGTAATGCTGCCATTCATGACAGACGGCAAGGGCAACCGTGACGAACAGACACGTATGGTGGAATACTATGAAGGCTTCCTGATGGCAGTAGACAGCTTGAAGGAAAAAGGAGTATCCATCGACCTGTACTCATACGATACCCATAACAATACTTCTTCCATCAAGAACATTCTGGATAGAAGTGAATTGAAGAGCATGGATATTATCTTCGGCCCAGCTTATCCCGACCAGGTGAAACCGGTTGCGGAATTCGCCAAGAAAAACAATATCCGGCTGGTAGTACCTTTTACCTCCAAAGGGAATGAAGTTTTCAGCAATCCCGCCATCTATCAGATAAATACTCCCCAATCTTATCTGTACTCGGAGGTTTACGAGCATTTTACCCGCAAGTTTACAACCGCCAATGTTATCTTCCTGGATGCAGAAGATGGTGACAAAGACAAAGTGGATTTTATAAAAGGACTGAAAGAGGAGTTAAAAACCAAACGCATTCCTTTTACCGAATTAAAAGGGGAAAATATTACTCCGGAATCATTGAAAGGCGCGATGAACCATAGTATGGATAATGTATTCATCCCGACTTCCGGCACCAACGTGGCATTGATAAAACTGTTACCACAACTGATTGTGACCTCCCGTGACAATCCCGACTACCGTATGCAGTTATTCGGCTATCCGGAATGGCAGACCTATACCAACGACCATCTGGCCAGTTTCTATGAACTGGACACCTATTTCTATTCTTCGTTTTACACAAACAATTTATTTCCGGAAGCCGTTCAGTTCTCATCGGCTTACCGCAAATGGTACAGCAAGGATATGCTCAACTCATTCCCTAAATATGGTATGCTGGGATTCGATACAGGATATTTCTTCCTGAAGGGCCTGTCCCAATACGGCAACAAACTGGAAGACAAACTGGACAAGGTGGCTGTCACCCCTATCCAGACCGGATTTAAATTTGAACGCGTAAACAACTGGGGTGGATTTATCAATCGTAAAGTGTTCTTCGTTCATTTTACCAAGGACTTTGAACTGATTAAACTTGATTTTGAATAATGAAAAAGTATAAGAACTTCGGGCTGCTTGTACTGGCATTGCTCTTTGCATTGCCGGCAGCTGCACAGTTGGGTGAAGAACGTCATAATTTTGCCGTCGGCATCAATGGTGGTCTGAACATGAGTTCCGTCAGCTTCAACCCGAAAATCAAACTGAACACCTTGAACACCATGTCTATGGGGGTTACCATGAGATATATGTCCGAGAAATATTTCAAGATGATGTGTGGCGTGCAAATGGAAATAAACTATTCACAACGCGGATGGGACGAAAAGATAGAAGATGATTCCGGCAATTCTTACAGCCGCACCATGAATTATCTGGAAATCCCTTTCATGGCACATCTGGCATTCGGCAAGGATGCATTGAACCGGGGAGTGAAGGTCTTTTTCAATGCAGGACCACAAATCGGCTTTTTCCTGGGTGACAACGAAAAGATAAACTGGACTACTTCTACAACAAGACCGGAACACGGTAAAGAGGTGGAGAATAAATTTGATTATGGTATCACAGCCGGCGCCGGTCTGGAAGTAAGTACCGGTATCGGACATTTCCTGCTGGAAGGACGTTACTACATGGGATTGAGCGACTTTTACAAGAACTCGAAAAGAGATTTCTTCGAAAGATCAGCCCATTCATTCATAGGCATACGGCTGAGTTATCTGATAGATATTACTAAATAAAAAAAGGACTCTCTCTCATAATACAAAAGCCTGCAAGATGAATCTTGCAGGCTTTTTATATCATAATATTCCCTCAGCTTACCTCAAACGGTCGTATGCTTTAACCAATACCTCATCCTTACCAATGGCGCGGATGGCAAGCCAATTCAAAATGATGGCAACCAACGGCAGACACACAGTCCATGAAGGAGAAAATGTCATAGACTCTTCTTTCAACATAAAAATAAAAGTGACCAATGTGGCATAATACCCGATCAACAAAATGGTGCTGAAAATAGTCAGACGGATTTGCAACATGCGTTTTTTGAACAAGAAGATAGTGCCGAAAGCAAGAACCGCAACAACCAGCAAAATCACAAACAAGGCCCATGGAGCATAATCTTTAGTACCATCCGCCATAGTAAGACACAGATTTGTTAAAGCGGAAACACTATAATCACTTCCTATGTATGAGCCTACGGGACTACACAGGCAAATAATAATCAAAATGGTAACAACAAGTAAATAAACAGATTGAATGCGTTGTATCATAGTCTCTTTAATTTTAATCATACAACCCGTCATTCTAAACGCAGTGAAAAACCTGAAAACACAAAGTGAATGGTTATCAGATTCCTCACTGCGTTCAGCATAACAGGGCTAATATAATGTGAGGTGCATCAAAATGTACCACAGATTACTCAGTTTGATACAGTTTCCACACGAAACGACTCATGTTTCAAAATAGAACGATTGCGTAACCTGCGGTAAAGACCTTTTGCACAGCCCCAAATGAAAAATCACTGTAGTTTCTCTTTTTCTTTAGCAGGATTACGGAAATAAACCTTGCCTTCTTCATATTCCTGAGCAGCGATCAATGTCGGTTTCGGAAGTTTTTCGTAATAGCGTGAGATTTCGATCTGCTCTCTATTTTCAAAGACTTCTTCCAGGTTATCGTTGTATGAGGCAAACTCCTGCAATTTCTTTGAAAGATCATTCTTCATCTCAACACTAATCTGGTTGGCACGTTTGCCAATGATAGCAACAGTTTCATAAATGTTACCTGTGTCTGCACATAAATCCATCATGTCACGGGTAACAGTATTACTTGGAGCGTTTGTCTTTTTGTAATCCATAATTTCTTATTTAGTTTTATTCATTAAATTCTTTTACGTACTTATTGGCATCCTTGTAGATGCTCTCCACTTCTTTAGTATACTTGCTGTCGGGAAACTCGTTCTTGAAAGAATAATATTCATCTATCGTTTCACGCATACGCTCTTCTTTCTTTTCTTCCACGCTCGCTTTCGCCATATCATATTTGGCACGCAAGACCAAGATAGAAAGATCTTCGCGCATCTTGGTATAGGGATAGTCTTTCAAAGCATTCTGGGCGGTAACGATGCAAGACAAATAGTTGTTACCGGTAGTGCTATAAGTACTGTTTCCTGTATAAGAGCCCAAATCATAATACAATTTCGCAGCCAGATAGTCTTTCATCACCAGCTTGTCCTGCAAATCAAAAATCATTTGCTGTGCATCCTGCCGACGGCTACTGGTAGGGAAATATTCCATAAACATCTGCAACTCCTGAATAGCTTTATAGGTGCTCGACTGGTCCAAACGAGGCTCCGGAGTATCCAGGAACAATGCTTTTCCTGAAAAATATCTGGCCTGTTCCGTATAGACCCCACGCGGATAAGTATTATAATAAGTGGTGAAATAATGCGAAGCTGTGATGAAGTCACCCTGATTATAGTAGGTCATACCCAACATATAAAGTGATTCCTCAGCCTTATCCGTTCCCTTCATGATGGTAATCAATTCCTCCAGAATGGTGGCCGCCTTAGTATTCTGCCCTTTGCCAAAGTAACTTTTGGCCGCTTCGTACTTGTATTCGTAGTCCGTGCTTTTTAAAACTTTGTTATACTCTCCACAAGACGTTAGAACCGTACCGGAGACAAGAGCTATAATGATATATTTTTTCATCTTATTCAAATAATTGCGCAAATTTACGCCTTTCCACCGAATAATGCAATATTTCCATGTTTTTAAATGCTAAAAAGTCGACAAGAGTCTATTTTTTAGAGATGAATAGATAATATCTAAGGAAATAACTGTATTTTTACATCTCATTAAACCAAACATGCTATTATGAATTTTGAATTGATTTCCGAATACCAACCCACCGGCGACCAACCGGAAGCTATCGCCCAGCTGACCGAAGGGGTGCTGGAAGGAGTCCCCGCACAAACTTTATTGGGGGTCACCGGGTCCGGCAAGACTTTCACGATTGCAAATGTAATTAAAAACATCAATAAGCCCACCTTGATATTAAGCCATAACAAAACATTGGCAGCCCAGTTATACGGAGAGTTCAAGAGTTTCTTTCCCAATAATGCTGTGGAATACTATGTATCTTATTATGACTATTACCAGCCGGAAGCATACTTGCCGTCCAGCGACACCTATATAGAAAAGGATCTGGCCATTAATGAAGAGATTGACAAATTGCGGCTGGCTGCCACCTCTGCCCTGCTGTCGGGCCGGAAGAACGTGGTGGTGGTGTCTTCCGTGTCCTGCATCTACGGTATGGGGAACCCGTCGGATTTCTATAATAACGTAATCGAGATAAAAAAAGGCAAACTGCTGGACAGGAATGTATTTTTACGCCGCTTGGTGGACAGCCTGTATGTGCGTAACGATATAGAGCTGAATCGCGGAAACTTCCGCGTAAAAGGTGACACGGTAGACATTTACCTGGCATATAGCGACAATCTCCTCCGGGTTATGTTTTGGGACGATGAAATTGATGCCATTGAAGAGATAGACCCTGTTTCGGGAATCCGTCTGGCAACTTTTGATGAATACAAAATTTATCCGGCCAATCTTTTTATGACCACCAAAGAGAGCCAGTTGAGAGCTATTCATCAGATTGAGGACGACTTGACGAAAGAGGTGGCCAAATTCGAGGAGGAAGGAAAAATGTATGAGGCGAAACGACTCTATGAGCGCGTGACATACGATATGGAGATGATTCGCGAACTGGGGCACTGTTCGGGCATAGAAAATTATTCCCGCTACTTTGACGGGCGTAATGCAGGTACCCGTCCTTACTGTCTGCTGGACTTCTTTCCGGATGATTTCCTGATTGTAATAGACGAAAGCCATGTCAGCGTACCGCAAATACGTGCCATGTATGGTGGTGACCGGGCCAGAAAAACCAATTTGGTGGAATATGGTTTCCGGATGGAGTCGGCTTTTGACAACCGTCCTCTAAAATTTGAAGAGTTCAAGGAACTGGCCAAACAAGTGATTTATGTCAGTGCCACACCTGCCGATTATGAATTGGTGGAAAGTGAAGGCATTATCGTTGAACAGGTTATCCGTCCTACCGGACTGCTGGACCCGGTAATTGAAGTACGCCCCAGTCTGAATCAGATTGACGACCTGATGGAAGAGATACAGCAACGCATCGAGAAAGAAGAACGTGTACTGGTGACCACGCTTACCAAACGCATGGCAGAAGAATTGACCGAATATCTGCTGCGCAATGACATCCGCTGCAACTACATCCACAGCGATGTGGACACTTTAGAACGCGTCAAGATTATGGATGAATTACGTCAGGGCGTTTATGATGTACTGGTGGGTGTGAATTTGCTTCGTGAAGGTCTGGACTTGCCCGAAGTGTCTTTGGTCGCCATTCTGGATGCAGACAAAGAAGGGTTCCTCCGTTCCCACCGTTCGCTGACCCAGACAGCAGGACGCGCCGCCCGCAATATCAATGGAAAAGTAATCATGTATGCAGACCGCATGACGGACAGCATGAAAAAAACGATAGACGAAACCAACCGCCGTCGTGAAAAACAGCTGGCATATAACGAAGAGCATGGAATCACCCCCAAACAGATACAGCGTGCGCGGAATGCTGCCTTGTTGGGCAACAACAGCAACGAAGTTACCGGAACCACTCAAGGCCCCAAGGCATACATCGAGCCATCTTCCGATACAACGGCTGCCGACCCGATTGTTCAGTATATGACCAAGCCACAGATGGAGAAAACGATAGAACGTACCCGGAAACTGATGCAGGAAGCTGCCAAGAAGCTGGAATTTATAGAAGCTGCACAATACAGGGATGAGCTGCTGAAACTGGAAGATATGATGAAAGAGAGATGGGGATAGGCTTGTCTCCTTGGCGGAAGAAGGCGCACTGCCTGTCGAGGAAAAGCCTGTTACCCGAAGAAATATCACGGATATGCCGGTGAGTTCCGGAATAAAGGCAGGGATGGAAAAGGAAAAGACAAGAAGGACAAACAGCAAAAAAGCAGGGAGTGTTCCCCTGCTTTTTTCAGAACCGTACCATTAATTCCATCACAAACTTGTCTTGTTCGGACTCTTTTGCCAAAGATAGTTTATCATAGAAATATTTCTCGTAATTAAGACGCAAATCCGCTTGAAAAGCCTTTCCAAAGCTTAATGTCACACCTCCAGTCACACGCTGGCGGGAATAATCGGTAATGTAAAGCTTACCATCTTCATCCGCATTACCGTTACTATGATCTCCCATACTGTCATAACGTCCTAGAAATGAAATTTTCCGGAACAGGCCTTTCTTGATAAACAAGTCGTAATTGACAAAGGCGTTGAAAGCATGTACATCATCAAATGAGTTTTTCGCATAAGTTTTATAAAGGTATTCGGCTTCTATATGCCAATTATCAAACTCGTAGTAAGTACCGATATCATACATATAAATGCTGATTTTATCGGGATGTATTTTCTGGGTACTCAAAGTCAAGTTATAATTTTTCCACGGCATCAATTGAAGCTTAACAGAATAATTCAACGTGTTGTGCCACTCTTTCTGATTGGTGAGTCCGGAGCCGTTGAACAGTCCGCCTTCCAGCTTCAACGGCAGTCCCTTCTTTAAAGAGAAAGCTCCGGTAGCACCCACATCACGCACATTCCCCACCTGTTTGGCTATGAACGAACGATTGGCAAAATATTGTTGGTGGGGAGATCGATGAGCGTCTATGGTGAAAGGCACACGCATCTGTCCTAGTGTGACATTCCATGTATCATTGGGGACAAAGCGGGCATATGCATCCAGCATCTTGATGCTTCCCTCATCGGACAAGTCTATTTCAGCTTTATAAGCAATTACCGGAAGAACCTTCCCGTCCAGACTGACACGGGCGTTACGTACCTGGAACCGTTGCATTCCGTTAGTGGTTTGAAGTTCATATTTACCGCGGATCGTTCCATGTACTTCCGGCAGATATTCTTTAGGAATAGTCAGCTGTGCGGAAGCAGTTGCAATACTCAGCATTGTAAAAGCAGACGCTACAAGTGTATTTCTCATTTTTATTAATGTGACTTTCTTTGTTTACGGCTGCAAAGATATAGGTTCGGTATATCTGTAATATTTCATCCATATTACAAATATGTTTCATTTGATATGGGGAAGACATTTTACAGCCACATTCCGTATTCTTCTCATCTGCTGTGAACGCAGTGAATATGGCCCCAAAAATATCGACGTACCGACAGAGTTATTCAATAATACGGGCAGTTTCCACCTTCTCCAGACGTGCACGGAGTTTTCCCATCATGGATTTACGTATCCGGAGCCTCATCAGGCAATCCATATCATATGATTGCTCCAAGATGGCAGGCTCGTCTTCTTTCACAATGCGCATGATATCATTCATAAAAGGATATTCAAAGGATACGGTGATTTCTTCATCCACTGTTCTTTCCACTATATCAGCAGCAGCTATTGCTTCGGCAGCGGCGGCCTTGTAAGCGACAATCAGTCCGCTGGTTCCCAATTTTATACCTCCAAAGTAACGGACCACTATAATAAGGATATCCGTCAGCTCATTGGAATTTATTTGCCCCAAAATAGGCTTTCCTGCAGTACCCGAAGGCTCTCCGTTATCATTTGCCCTGAAATCCTTCCTTTCATGCCCCAGCATATAAGCGTAACACACATGGCGGGCATCGTAATATTTCTTCTGATACGTGTCAAGATGCTGCTTTATTTCCTCTATGGTACGTACCGGAATGGCAATAGCTATAAATTTACTCCGTTTCTCCGTATATATGCCTTCGGCAATGTCTGTAATGGTTTTATAAGTATCTTCTTGTATCATGGGTTTCAGAAATCATAAATCTTTAATTATAACTCACAGAATCTGTCTGGCAATCCATGCACACGCCTCAGCATCAGCCAGCGCATGATGGTGATTCTCCAATTCAAAACCAAAAAAACCGGCCACCGTATGTAACTGGTGGTTTCTCAACCCTTTCAGCTTCCGGGAAGCCTGATAGGTACAATAAAAGTCATAATCAGGATAATCCATACAATAAGTACGGAACACAGCTTTCAAACACCCCTCATCAAAGGCTTTGTTATGCGCAACCAGCGGAAGCCCCTCTATTTTAGGGGCAACCTGCTTCCATACTTCCGAAAAAACAGGAGCATGGGCAGTATCTTCCTGTGTCAATCCATGAATACGGGTGTTCCAATACAAATAGTAATCCGGTTCGGGATGAACGAGGCTGTAGAACCGGTCGGCTATCTCACCATTTCTCACAATAACCACCCCTACACTACATATGCTGGTACGTTCATTATTTGCCGTCTCGAAGTCTATTGCTGCAAAATTATCCATACTTTTTTTCGTTACACAGACAAAGGTACGACAAAAAAGCGATATACAAAATTCTTTTTTCCGGTACAATTCCCTATCTTTGAAACCTCAGCAGCAAAATAGACCAATATCTATGACAATCAGCACTTGTGAAAGCTGAAAGATTAGACCATCTTTGCACTGTTTTTGTTTTTTAACTTAAACTAGATTTATAGTAAAATGAAAAAAATGAAATTCCCGACCCTGTTAATAGCAGCAGGGTTACTTTGTATCTCCGTTCACACAACGGCCCAACCTGGTCCCCGAAAAAAAGTGGGCGTTGTTCTCAGCGGCGGAGGAGCCAAAGGAATGGCACATATAGGTGCTTTGAAAGTTATAGAAGAAGCGGGTATCCCTATAGATTACGTGGTAGGGACCAGTATGGGCTCCATTATAGGCGGACTTTATTCCATCGGTTATACTCCTGAACAGATGGATAGCATGGTTCGCCGGCAGGATTGGTCCTTTCTGCTGAGTGACAAAATACCACGCAGCGAACAGAATATGGCGGAACGGGAGGCTTCCGAAAAATATGTATTTTCCCTGCCATTCGGTAAAAATGCCAAAACGCAAGCCGTAGGAGGATTGATAAAGGGACAGAACCTGGCAAACCTGTTCAGTGAGCTGACCGTAGGATATCATGATTCCATCGATTTCAACAAGTTACCTATTCCCTTCGCCTGTGTTTCCGAAAATATTGTAAATGGCAACGAGGTAAATTTTCACAAAGGTGTATTGGCTACGGCCATGCGGGCCAGTATGGCCATACCGGGAGTATTCACTCCGGTCCGGCTGGACAGTATGGTTCTAGTGGACGGAGGTGTGGTAAACAACTACCCTGTAAATGTAGCGCGTGCCATGGGGGCGGACATTATTATAGGAGTGGATGTTCAAAATGACTTGAAACCCGCCAACGAACTGAATAGCACCGGCAGTATCTTGGGGCAACTCATCAATTTAATGGGACTGGAACTTTATAAAAAGAATCTGAAAGAAACCGATACATATATAAAGGTGGATGTGGAGGGGTATTCTGCCGCCAGTTTCACCCCCAGTGCGGTGGACACACTGATTCGTCGGGGAGAAGAAGCGGCATTGGCACAAAAAAACTCCTTGATAAAGCTGAAGCAGGAACTGGGGCTGGACAGTACCTATATGCCGAAACCCCTTCCCAGCTATCCGTACTCCCCCAACCGCAAAGTGTATATAAAAGAAATCACCTTTGACGGATTGGACGAAAAAGACAAACGGTGGCTGTTGAAGCGCTGTGATTTGAAAGAAGACTCCGAAATAAGCCTTCGCCGCATAGAAGAAGCAACAGCCATACTATGCTCCAATCTGGAATATTCCAGCGCCACTTACAATCTGCCCGAAGCCCCCGGCGGAGGTTATAACCTGCATTTTCTTTTAAGCAAGAAATATGAGAATAAGCTGAACGTAGGAATCCGTTTTGATTCGGAAGAAACAGCCAGTCTGCTCATTAATGTCACCAGCAATTTCCGGGGAAAAGTACCCACTACGCTGTCACTGACAGGACGATTGGGCAAACGTTATGCCGCCCGCATAGATTATGGATTCGAACCGGCTCCATTGAAGAACATCGGACTGGCATATATGTTCCAATACAATGATATAAACTTTTACCATCATGGAGATAAATCACATAACTCTACCTACCGCTATCATTTGGGAGAGTTATCCTTTTCGGATGTCTGGTACAAAAACATACGCTTTGCCGTGGGGCTGAGGTATGAATTATATGACTACGACAAATTCCTATACCAGGAAGGGAACCAAGGTTTTGACGTAGGAACAGAACACTTCTTCAGCTATTTCGCACAAATGCATTACGAAACTTTCGACAAGGCATATTTCCCTACCAAAGGCATATCGGCACGAGCGTCCTATTCACTTTATACGGATAATTTCACCAAATATGACGACCACGCTCCTTTCTCTGCCATAAAAGGCTATTGCCAGGGAGTGATTCCCGTTACACGCAGATTCTCCATACTGCCTGCCATATACGGACGTTTTCTGATAGGGAAAGATATTCCTTACTCCAAACTCAATGCGATGGGGGGGGATGTGCAAGGACGTTTCCTGCAACAGCAACTACCATTTGTCGGGATAAACAATGTGGAATTAACAAAGAATGCGTTACTGATAGGAAGCATGAAATTCCGCCAACGGATGGGAAGTGTGCATTATCTGACGCTAACGGGCAATTATGCGCTGAGTGCAAGCAAGCTGAGGTACCTATTGGAACAGGATACCATGTTCGGCTGTGGTATAGGCTACGGTTTGGATAGTATGTTCGGACCCTTAGAGGCATCACTAAACTATGCAAACCGAGCCAATAAAGTGAGTATGTACGTCAATCTAGGATTTAAGTTTTGATTCCTCGTTGATAACCGCCATCATGCCTTCTATCTGAGCCAAGGCCATCATACGGCCATGAAACGAATAACCCGGGTTGTATCCTTTGCCGGCATCATCCAGCATCATGCGCCCATGATCCACACGCATCGGGACACCCGGACGTTCTTTTTCAAAAATACGGATCAACTCTATCACATGAGCACGCCCTCCCAAATGAGATGCTTCTATAAAATTCCCGTTGGGAAACGCATTGGTACTGCGCAAATGTACAAAATGAGTGCGGTGTGCAAACATACGTGCCAACAAAGGTACGTTGTTATGCAATCCGGCGCTGAGCGAACCGGCACAGAATGTCAGCCCGTTATGCGGGTTATCAACCGCATGGAGAAGCCAGTTGATATCTTCCTCACCGGTCACAATACGCGGCAAGCCCAATACCTGGAAAGGGGGATCGTCCGGATGGATGCACATATTTATACCGTACTCATCACACACCGGCATGACAGCCTGCAAGAAATAACGTAAGTTTTCACGCAGGGCATCACGGTCTATCCCATCATACAAAGACAAAAGACGGCGGAATATGGTTACCGGATACCGGTCTCCCTCCTTTATATTACCATTTACAAATCCCTGCGTCTTGACTATAATGGTATCGACCAATTCGTTTTTCTCGGCTTCGGTTATAGTCTTATCCAATTCACGCACCTGTTGTAATTCCAAATCGGTATAGTCTTTCTCCGCCCCTTCACGCTGAAGAATCATACAGTCAAAATAGGCGAACCGGATCTTGTCAAAGTACAAAGAACTGGTTCCGTCCTCCCAAGGATGTTCCAAATCGGTACGTATCCAATCAATGACAGGCATGAAGTTATAGCATACGGTCTTGATACCCGCTTTACCTAGGTTGGCAAGGCTTACTTTGTAGTTTTCTATCAATTGATCCCGTTCAGGACCGGCATATTTGATAGCTTCACTTACCGGCAGGCTTTCTACCACCGACCAGCGCAATTGGTGAGATTCAATGTAATCTTTTAAACTTTTGATAGCTTCCAAAGCCCAGATTTCACCGTTAGGTACATCGTGAAGGGCGGTCACGATTCCTTCCACCCCGATTTGCCTAAGCATGGGAAGCGTTATCTTATCTTTCTTCCCAAACCATCTCCATGTCTTTTCCATTCGTATTATGTGTTTTAGTCTGTATGACAAAGTCTTTATTAATCTTCTTTGAGCCTTCTATTGATGTATAATCATGGCAGAACGTGCCGGTACCATAAGCTCATCACCTGAAACCTGTCCCAAGCCTTTCATGTTTATTTTACCATCCTTACAGATTACAGTGTATTTACCCGACGGAATGTCCAGCTTGACAGGCTCTGCACGGCTGTTCAAAGCCACGATGATATTTTTCCATGAGTCACCATTTGCATTGTCTTTCAAGATAAAGGCAACCACATTCGTATTTTCTACAGGTAAAAACTCCAATTGCCTACGTACCATATCGGCATCCCCCATACGAAAAGCGGGATGTGCTTTACGCATAGCTATTAAACCTTTCACATATTCGAACACATCTTTGTGTGCGGTCTTATTTTTCCAATCTATCGTATTAATACTGTCAGGACTATTATAAGAATTATGAACTCCTTTCTTGTCACGCATCATCTCATCCCCTGCAAATATAAACGGTACTCCTTGTGAAGTAAAGACAAATGTTTCCGCTAACTTCTGCAAAGCCGCCAGTTCCTCTACCGAAGCATCCGGCATGGTAGCTTTCAGACGGTCGGCAAGACACATGTCATCGTGGCAACTTACATAACTTATCATCTGGGTAGGTTGTAACGCCCAAGGTTTCTTACTATAATTCACAGAATCACTTATAACCTGCGGATGTTCGATTGCTCCCACAACTCCAAATTTGATACTCATTTCGTGTCCAGGCTCCCCTACTAGAAAAGCTCCTTTAGTATCATCATCCCAACCACCTCGCAATCCATCACGCATTTCATCTGAGAAAGCGGCGATACGGGGCATCTTTTCCACATTGGCTTTCATCGCCAGCCTGTCTGCCTCTAATTGAGGAGAACTGGCAGCCCATCCTTCACCATACATAAAAATAGACGGATCTATCTTATCAATAGCCGCACGTATCTCATTCATGGTTTCAATATCATGTATCCCCATCAAGTCAAAACGAAAGCCGTCTATGTGATATTCATTAATCCAATATAAAATAGATTCTATCATATATTTACGCATCATGGCGCGGTCGCTTGCCGTTTCATTTCCACATCCCGAACCATTTGCCCATTGCCCGTCCTTCGTCTGGCGATAGAAATAACCGGGAACCGTACGTTCGAAATTGCTTTCGTCTGTATTGAAGGTGTGATTATACACCACATCAAGCACCACTCTGATTCCCGCCTTATGTAAAGCTTGTACCATTTGTTTGAATTCCCTGATACGGACATCGGGTTTATAAGGATCTGTAGAATAAGAACCGTCAGGCACATTGTAATTTTGCGGATCATACCCCCAATTATATTGGGCCTTGTCCAGTTTTGTTTCATCCACCGAGGCATAATCATACGACGGCAATAAGTGCACGTGGGTAATTCCCAATTCTTTCAGATGGTCAATACCTGTCTTCTCGCCTGAAGAACTGGTAGTACCCTGCTCCGTCAAAGCCAGGAACTTGCCTTTATTTTGAATTCCGGAAACAGAATCCAAAGAGAAATCGCGATGATGCATCTCATAAACCGTAATATCAGCATAATTCTTCAAAGGAGGACGCACATCGTTCTCCCATCCTTCCGGATCTGTAGAACGAAGATCAAGCACAGCTGCCCGCTTACCATTTACCCCTACGGCTTTTGCCATAATTCCCGGAGTGTCTCCTAACCATTTCCCGTTTACCTTCACATTAAAGGTATAGAATTTACCCTTCAGATCCTCTTTTATTGAAATATTCCAAGTACCATTCTCTCCCATCTCCATTGGAAAAGTATTAGAAGCTGAACCTTCATTACCCGATTCAAATAAAAGGACACGCACCTCTTCCGCTGTAGGAGCCCAAAGTGAAAACTTTGTTTCGGCAGGTGAGTACTCCATTTCAGTCAGCGCATCTTCACGGACAGGATATTCATCAAACGAATTATATTCTTTTTTCACAGACTGACAACTAATAGTAGTAGAAACAATTGATGCCCAAATAACATGTCTCACATTCATAATCTTATCTTTTTATTTTATCAGGATTCTTATTTATAAAATCTTTCCAGCCGGAATATTCTTTAGTCAATGTCGGTCTGCCCATTTGTAAATAATGACAATAAGCAGCCGCCAACCCATCTGTTGCATCCATAAAAGGCAGCATATCACTCTCCGGTATATGTAACATCCTTTTCAACATATCAGCGACCTGTTCCTTGCTGGCTTGCCCATTACCGGTTATCGCCATCTTTATCTTCAACGGCGCATATTCTGTTATAGGAATATCACGGCTCAAAGCAGCAGCCATAGCCACTCCCTGTGCCCTCCCTAATTTTAACATCGACTGCACATTTTTTCCAAAAAAAGGCGCCTCAATAGCTAACTCATCAGGTAAATAAGCTTCTATTATACCAACCACCCGTTCAAAAATACGGCGCAGTTTTAAATAATGGTCACCATATTTACGAAGATCAATGACCACCATAGTCATTACCTGCGGTTTAGTACCTACTACTTTCAGCAGGCCATACCCCATTATGGTTGTTCCAGGATCTATACCCAGAATGATTTTCTCTTTTACCGGCTGAATCACTTAATCACCTCCATCAAAGTGGGAAAGCCAACCACCTTATCTTTAAATATCTTCATCATTTCCTCATTCAGATGCATCCCTTGCTGAGTATGCCAACGATGCAAGGCCGCTGTATCTTCCACCTCCCATTGCAATGAAAAACATTCTGAATCCTGCTCTTTGTGACTAAGGATGTGCGTAAGACGGGGATTTTGCAATATTCCCGTCTTTTCCACTTCGGGAATATAGCTTTCACTAAGCCAAATGACAAAATTACGCGCATCGTCAATGCCTGTTTGATAAGTTGTATTATAAATTAACATATCTATAGTCTTTAAATTAAAAAAGGCCTGCTTCGCAGACCTTCATTTTATCATTAAAAAAGTGGAGCATGCGAGACTCGAACTCGCCACCTTTAGACTGCCAGTATGAACTCTGATCTGCGCTTACTATACTGACAAGCAGAAGGTTATCTACCCATTCAAAATCCTCCAAGATTCGTTTTAGTAAAAATCATCTTGATTTTCTATTTTATTTTATTCATTATTTTCCCTGTTCTAACTAACGTCCAAATACTAAAAAGCCGTTCAACTCACTACTATAATTGAACGACCATAAACATTCAAGGGATTTCCTTTTCATACATTAACCAAAATTGTAAGGCATCAGAGAGCACAGACCAGCCAACCACTTTTTGTTGCCAGACTAAAACCTAATGCATCCATAATAACCTCAAATTCCAATGAGAAGTACACTATAGATTTGCGAGCCATTTTTTCCCGGATTTTGTGTTAAGCCAAACAGCTATAATAGAACCTATCACAGCCATTACCGCAAATAAAGATATTAATGCTTCCATATAATTACTGTTTTATTATTTTATAACCTATGTATGAAAATATATAGGTAACAAAAATACCTATAAGTATAAGTATCCAATATTCTACTTTTTCTTGTTGTGTCGCAACAGAAACAACACTTCCTACCACTAATGCAGTAAAAGATATTTTTGCTAAATCATAAAAGAACTTACCAAGCGTTTCCCGACTTGTTTTCTCTTTTTCTTTAACTTCCTTCTTTACTACCTGTTGTTCACTCCAACTTCCCATAGCTATTTCTTTGAAAAGTTCTCAATGGGTTATAAGCTTGCGAGCCATTTCTTCCCAGATTTGGTTTTGAGCCAAATCAAAAATGCTCCTGCTACTATAATGCCTGCGGTGAATATTGCTGCTAACATTTCCATATTGTGTTATTTTAAAATTAAGTTTCCAATATTGGCTAAAATTATGGTCAGTGTAATTCCGGCTACTAATATATACCAATTTATTCCTACTTCAATAT
>OGFN01000613.1_pt1 | contig 17014 bp, 16 predicted proteins | sample 1570921 | NCBI WGS metagenome assembly OGFN01 (sample SAMEA2581940, study PRJEB24529) | metagenome | biome: Human gut stool | place: China | collected 2011
TTCGTGACAACTCTCAACCGCGCCTTACTATCGTGAGGCGCGAGTGACGTTTGCTCGGCGGCAGACTGCTTGCCGAATGCGGCTTGCTGCGCTCGCCGCATTGATGAGTACCTCGATAGACGATGATTAGGTGTACTTCTACAAGATGGGCAGAGCTCTGGGGGTTCCAAAGGGGGTGTTCTCTTTCGCGAAAGAGAACACTCCCTTTGACTCGCTCCCCTGCGCGGCGCAGGGAACCCCTTTGCACTTTTTGCAAGAAGAAAATAAAAGACTTCCTTTTCTAAAAAATCTCTGTTACAATACAGGATACAAATACTAAATCGCAAGGAGAACTTTGATGAAAAAGCTGCTTTGCCTTCTTCTGACGCTCGCTATGACGCTTTCGCTCGCTGCCTGCGGCAGCAAGGCGGACGACAAGACGCCGGAAGAGGACGATCCAACACAGGCGGAGACGAACATCGCCGACAAGCAGGACGAGCCTGCCGCGGATGACGTGGACAAGGACGATGCATCCGACGCTACAGAGATCGAACCCGACGCAAACAAGGGCGAAAAGCCTGACGAGGCACAAAAGCCCGCGGAACCGACCAAGTCCGACAGCAAGAAGGACGAGACGCCCGCAAGCAAGCCGTCCGAACCTGCTAAACCTGCCGAGCCCTCCAAGCCCGCGGAAACACCGTCGGAAACACCTGCGGCGCAGGACACCGGCGCGCTCTCACTGCTCACGTCTGTCTGGAGCACGTACAGCGAGGATGACAAATTTCCCGCCGCGGGCGGAGACGCAGAGCACAGCGTCGACGACGCGCCCGGCAGCTTCGATGTGTCGAACGCTGACAACCTGACCTATCAGCTGACGTTCCCGTCCGCCGACGTATCGCTCATCGACGGCGCGGCATCGCTCGTGCACATGATGAACCTCAACACCTTTACCTGCGGCGCGTTCCACGTCAGTGACGCGGGCAACGTTTCGACCGTCGCCGCCGACATCCGCAGCGCCGTGCAGGGCAAGCAGTGGATGTGCGGCTTCCCCGATAAGCTTGTGATTTTCACCTCGGGGCAGTACGTCGTGTCCGTCTACGGCAACGAGAGCCTGGTCAATACGTTCCGCGATAAGTTCGTCGCCGCCCACAGCGGCGCGAGCACCGTCTATGACGAGGCCATCGGCGCGTAACTTCATCAAAAAAGGAAGCGCAAGCATTTTGCTTGCGCTTCCTTTTTACAATTCGATGATCTGGCAGGGGACGGGGATGGGTAATTCCTCATGTGTGGAGAGGATCACGATTTTCGTCTCTGCCGCGCGCAGGATGGCGCGCATCGCGGCCTCGCGGTTTTCCGCGTCGAGGCCGGTGAACGGCTCGTCGAGCGCGAGCGCGTCGGACGGCGCGAGCAGCGCTCGAGCGAGTGCCAGCCGGCGCTGCATGCCGCCGGAATAATCGCGTACCTTCTTTTTCCCCACGTCGCCAAGTCCCAGTTCTTCCAGGAGCGCCTGCGCCGCCGCGGCGTTGTAATTCGCGCCGAGGACGAAGCGGAGATTTCCCTCTGCGTCCAGCCCTTCGAGCAGGCAGTTTTCCTGAAAGACCGCCGTCCAGCGAAATTTATCGCCGTTGACCGTGCCGCTGTCCGGCGTTTCCAGCCCGAGCAGCACGCGCAGCAGCGTCGTCTTGCCGATGCCGGAGGGACCGAGCAGGCGCGTCACGCCGACGCGCGCGGTAAAGGAAATGTCGTCAAGCACCGCATTCTCGCCGTAGCGCTTGCAGAGGTGTTCGACTCGAAGCTCCATCATGCGCCCATCCTTTCTGCGATCTTGTCCACGAGGAGAAGAAACAGCTTTTCAAACGCCGCCGAGATCAGCACGATCGCCGCCGTCCAGGCGAAGAGGTCGGCGGTCTGGAAGTATATCTTCGCGTTGTAGAGCTTCTCACCGATCGAGCCGCTGGAGAGGGCGATGACCTCCGCCGCGGTGCCGGCCTTCCAGCAAAGGCCCAGCGCCGCACTGACGGCAGAGCGGAAGTAGGGAAGCACCTGCGGCAGATACACGCCCCGCAGCGTGCGCGAAAACGGCACGCGGAACACGCGCGCCATCTCCAGAAGAGAGGCGTCCGTGCGCCGGATGCCCTCAAGCACATTTAAGTACACGGGCGGGAAGACCATCAGCGCCGCGATGAACAGCGGCAGCGTTCGGCTGGAGAGCCAGATAAGCGCCAGAATGATGAACGACGCCACCGGCACGGTCTTGACCGCCGCCACGAGCGGCGCAAGCAGCTCTTTGACGCGCGAAAACCGCGCGGAAAGCGCCGCCAGCACAACTGCCAGCGCGCAGGAAAGCAAAAAGCCGCCCAGAATGTGCATGCTCGACGTGCCGATGGCGCACCAGAACACCGCCGTGCCCGCCAGCGAAATGAGCCGCGCGAGCGAGGATACGGGAGAGGGGAGCAGCAGCGCGCCGTGCGGGTATGCCGCGTGCAGTGCCAACGCGGCAAGCTGCCAGACGATCAGCCAGAAAGCGACTGCCCAGAGATGCACGTTCTGCTTTTTTCCGCGCATGATCATCTCTCCTTTCCTTGAAATACGGCGGCGGGACAGCGCCCGCCGCCGCAAAGAATTTATGCGAAATAGAAGCTGTTATCCGGCATCTCGCCGCCGACAGCGGCGGGAGACGCATTGTAGAGCACCTCTAAATAACCGGGCAGCGCCTCAAGAAGGTCTGCCCCCGTCAGGCAGACGATGTTGCAGTAGGGCAGTGCCTTTTCCGCGACGGCGGCGTCCACGATGCTGTATTCGCCGATGAGCGCGGCGGCATCCGCGGTGTTGGCGTTCACCCAGTCGACGCTCGCGGCGTAGTCCTTGAGAAAGGCCTCCACGGCGGCAGGATTTTCCTCCACGACCGCGCGGCGGGCAACAATGACGCCCGTGATGAGCGCCGAGCCGTTATCGAGTGCGTCCCATTCAGCATTCAGATCGAGCGCCATGCGCAGGCCCTCGATCTTGCTCTGCGCCACGGTGACGAAGGGCTGTGGCAGGAGCGCAACGCTCGCCTGACCGGAAGCCAGTGCCGCGACACACTCGCTGTGCTCGCTCTTCCAGTCGATCGTCACATCGTTATCGGGATCGATGCCGTTTTCCGTGAGAAGATAGCGCAGGGCGTATTCCGGCGTAGCGCCCTTGCCCGCCGCCACGATGGTCTTGCCCTTCAAGTCGGCCATGGAGTGCACGCTCTCGCCGTTTTCCACGATGTAGAGAACGCCGAGCGTGTTGACCGCCAGCACCTCGATCTCGCCCTCCGTCTTATTGTAGAGCACGGCGGCGAGGTTCGCGGGCACGCAGGCCATGTCGAGCTCGCCCTTGAGGAGCGCGGGCGTCACTTCATCCGCAGAACCGGCAAGGGTAAAGGTATATTCGTTGCCAGTCGTTTCGCCGCTTTCGCTGTCCTTCATCAGCTTCACAAGGCCCATGGCCGTAGGGCCCTTGAGCGCGGCGATGGAATAGTTCGCAGGGGTGAACTCCTCCTGCTCGGTCTGCTGGTCATCCCGCGCGTCGTTCGGCGTCTCATCCGCCTTCTGCCCGCAGGCGGCGAGCGAGAAGACGAGCGCAATCGTCAGGCACAGGGCCAAGAGATATTTGAGATTCTTTTTCATTGTTTTTCTTCCTTTCCGATGCTGCCCTCGGGCGCGTAGACCGTTTTGGCGGTGATGCCGTCCAGACGGCCGATCTTGCCCGACAGGGCGGAGATGACGTTGCCCGGCGCGTCGAGCGCCACGCTGATGATATTCACGCCCTTTTCGCGGTACGGCACGCCCATGCGCCCGATGATATACTGACCGTACTGGTGCAGAAGCTCGTTGAGCGGCTGGACAGAGCTTCCCCCGCGGACGATGATGGCCAGCACGGCGACTCTCGTTTCCATTAACGCATTCTCCTTTGTCAAAATAAAAATCATCCCTTCCGCCGTTCAGCAGAAGGGATGGAAACAGCAAATGACGACGCAGCAGGGCTGTGTCTTTGTTTTCCCTCTTCTTGTGGCTCGGAACGCATCCTCGCTGTCAGAACGGTAGAATGAATCTGGTTCGCCGCCGGTCAGAGTAGTCTTCCCGGAAGGCAAAGCGATGATACCACACTTTCGCCGCAGCGTCAAGATGGAGGGACAATGGTATCGGATAAGCTGGAAAAAGGGCCACAAGAAAACGTCCTTGAACAGTGCAAGGCATATAAATTCCATTGACTTTTTCGACGTTATCTTATACGATATGATAAACGCACAAGTTTTATACGCAGGGCTGGATCCCTGCCCCGGGAAGTCAGCTCTGTGATCTCACAGGGCTGATTTTTGATATTTGGGGAGAAATGAGAGGGAAGCGCATGCCATATTACGCACACATCCGGCAGGATGAAAACGGCCAGACCATCTATCAGACCGTCGCGGAGCACCTGACAGGTACAGCCGCGCTGTGCCGAGAGTTTGCCGCCGACTTCGGCGCAGAGGCGGACGGAGATCTGATGGGGCTCGCGCACGATCTCGGCAAATGCACTGACGCATTCCAGAAGCGCCTGCTTGAAGGTGGTCCCGTTGTCGACCACACCACGGCGGGGATGCTCACCTGTATAAAGATGAAGCGGCCCAGCGCCGCCGCGTGCGTCGCCGGTCACCACGGCGGACTTTTGGATGTCGGAAATCTGAGGACCGACCGCGCGGGCGAGGCCACGCTCTCCGGCCGGTTCAAAAAGGGCGTGGAGGGACACTATCTTGAGCGCTGCGGCGAGAGCGGCGTGACACTGCCAACTCTTCCGCCTGAGACGCCGGAACGGAATCCATTGAAAGCGTCGCTTCGGACAAGGATGCTCTATTCCTGTCTGGTGGACGCGGATTTTCTCGATACGGAGCGGTTCATGGACGGCGAACGCGGGCGCGGCGGATATGACGATCTTCCGACGCTGCTAAGGCGGCTGAAAGAATACATTGCGCCGTGGCAAAATCCCAAAACAGCGCTCAACAAGCTGCGCTGCAAAATTCTAAACAGCTGTCTGGATACAGGCAGTAAACCAAAAGGCATTTACACGCTGACCGTGCCGACCGGCGGCGGAAAGACGGTCGCGTCGCTCGCCTTTGCGCTGCGGCACGCGGTGGCGCACGGGATGAAGCGGGTGATCTACGTCGTGCCGTACACGTCGATCATCGAGCAGAATGCCGAAGTATTCCGCGAGATCCTCGGCGACGGCAATGTGCTCGAGCATCACTCAGGTGTGCAGTTCGAGCTTTCCGACGGCGCGTCGCCCGAGGAGGTGCGCCGCGCGCTGGCGGCGGAAAACTGGGACATGCCGGTCATCGTCACAACGGCGGTGCAGTTTTTTGAGTCCATTTACGCAAACCGTTCGTCAAAATGCCGCAAGCTCCATAATCTTGCCGACAGCGTCATCATTTTTGACGAGGCGCAAATGCTGCCGCTTTGCCATCTGCGGCCCTGCGTGGCGGCGATGGCATCGCTTGCCGAGCAATTCCGTTCAACGCTTGTGCTGTGCACAGCCACGCAGCCGTCGCTCGGTGACCTGCTGCACACCTATGCGCCAAGCTACCCTATCACAGAACTGTGCCCGCAGACGGCGGAGGAATACGACAGCTTCCGCCGCGTGACGTTTCGGCAGGAGGGCATCTTGGAGGACGACGCGCTTGCGGAAAGGCTCAGCGAGCACCGGCAGGTGCTTTGCATCGTGAACAGCCGCAAGGCGGCGCAGAGCATCTTTGCGCGCTTACCGCAGGAGGCGAGCTTTCACCTCTCGACGCTGATGGTGCCCGCACAGCGGCAGACGCTTCTCGATGAGATCCGGCGGCGCCTAAAGGCGGGGGAACCGTGCCGCGTCGTGTCTACCTCGCTGATCGAGGCGGGCGTGGACGTGGACTTTCCCGCGGTGTACCGCGAGCTGGCTGGGCTGGATTCCGTCTTGCAGGCGGCGGGGCGCTGCAACCGCGAGGGGAAACGAGCACCGGAGGAAAGCATCGTCACCGTCTTCGAGCGGGCGGAACTGCCGCCAATGTTGTTCCGCACAGCAATCGGCGCTACGCGCGAAGCATTGATGAACAGCTGCGATATCGGCGCGCGGGAGACGATGCAGAACTATTTCGACGCGCCGCGCAGCTTAAGCGGAGAAACACTCGACAAGTCGGGTGTTATCAAGGCGTTTGAAAAGGGCATCAACGGCTGCGAACTGCCGTTTCGCACCGTGGCGGAGAATTTTCATCTGATCGATCAGAACACGCGCACGGTCTATGTCCCGTTTGGCGGCGGAGCGGCGCTCATCGAACGGCTGAAAGCGGGCGAGTGCTCCAAAGAGCTCTACCGCAAGCTGGGGCGCTACGCAGTCTCGGTCTACGAACCGCATTTTCAAAAGCTCTATGCCGCGGGCGCGCTGCTGACCGCGCGGGATATTCCCGCGCTGGATGAAAGCAGCGCCATCCTTTCGGACCTTACGCTGTATGATGAGCGGACAGGCCTGACGCTGGAACCGGAAACCGGAAAGGCCGAATTCATATAAGCTGTCCGTTTTATCGGACAGGGCATCGTTCATACTGAGACAAGAACCAAGGTAAACCAAAGAGAGGAGTGATCCAATGCCGATTCAAGTGGAGGTCTGGGGCGATTACGCCTGCTTCACGCGGCCTGAGATGAAAACGGAGCGCGTCAGCTATGACGTGATGACGCCGTCAGCAGCGCGCGGGCTGTTGGAAAGCATCTACTGGCACCCAGGGCTCCGTTGGGTGATCGACCGCATCCATGTGTGCGCCCCCATCCGCTTCACCAACATCCGCCGCAACGAGGTCAAAGATGTCATCAGCGCCCGCAGGGCAAAGACCGTGATGGAAAAAGGGCAGGGGGAGCTGTACCTCGCCGCGTCGGAGAGCATTCAGCAGCGCGCGGCTATGGTGCTGCGGGACGTACACTATGTCATCGACGCGCACTTCGACATGACGGACGCCGCTGCGCCCGGCGACAATCCCGGCAAGTTTCAGGACATGATCAAGCGACGGCTGGAAAAGGGGCAGTGTTACAGCATGCCGTATTTCGGCACGCGGGAGTTTCCCGCGCAGTTCCGGCGCTGCACGGAATTGCCGCCGTGCCCCGATGAGCTCAAAGGCACGCGCGACCTCGGCTGGATGCTGTGGGATCTCGACTACAGCGATCCTGCGAACATCACGCCGAAGTTTTTCCGCGCGAGCCTTGTCGACGGCGTGATGACTGTTCCTCCGCCGAACAGCGGGGAGGTGAGAGGATGATCCTGCAAGCGCTGACGCGGTATTACGAAGACCTCCTCTCGCGCGGTGAGATCGCCGCGCCCGGCTGGGCCCCTGCGAAGATCAGTCTCGCACTTTACATAAACGAAAACGGTGAGCTGACGCAGATCGTTCCGACAATGGTGGAAGGGACAAAGGGTAAAAAGACGGTCATGCAGCCGCAGCTGATGGTGCTGCCGGCAGCGGTGAAACGAACGGTCAGCATTGCCTCGAACTTTTTGTGGGACAATTCCGTTTATTTGCTCGGCATGGACCAGAAAGGGAAGCCGGAACGCAGCCGCGAGTGCTTTGCCGTCGCGGCAAAGCTGCACCACGCGGTGCTGGATAGCGTCGATTCGCCCAATGCCCGCGCAATACTGGCATTTTTCGACACTTGGGAACCGGAACGCGCGGCAGAGCATCCGGCGCTCATCAGACAGCTCGACGATGTGACCGCGGGCGGCAACCTCGTCTTTCGCGTGGATGGCCGCAAGGTCGAGGAGGATGCCGCTATCCGCGAGGCATGGCAGCGGTATCGGGACGGCGGCGAGAACGGCGTCAAGATGCAGTGTCTCGTGACCGGAAAAGAGGATGAGATCGCCGCTGTGCACCCGTCGGTCAAGGGCGTGCGGGACGCGCAGTCCAGCGGCGCGGCGCTGGTGTCGTTCAACGCGCCGGCGTTCTGCTCCTACGGACGGGAGCAGAACTACAATGCCCCAGTCGGCAAATACGCCGCCTTTGCCTACACCGCCGCACTGAATCATCTGCTTGCGGACAGCGACCACGTCCAGCACATCGGCGATACGACAGTCGTCTGCTGGGCAGAGGGCGCAGATGATGCCTATCCCGGCTTTTTCAGCGCCGTGATTGGCGGCGGCACATACGGCGGCCTGTCGGACAATGATCTGCGCGCGGCGCTCAAACGTCTGGCGAATGGGCTGCCGTGCGACGACCTCGGCGTCGACCCGAATCGACCGTTTTACATTCTCGGTCTCGCGCCCAACGCGGCGCGCCTTTCCGTCCGCTTCTTTCTGCGCGACAGCTTCGGAAAGCTGATGGAGAATGTGAACGCGCACTATGAGCGCATGGAGATCGTGCGCCCCGCCTATAAAAAATTTAACTACCTGCCATTGTGGTCGCTGCTGAGGGAAACGGTGAACCTAAATTCCCGTGATAAAGCGCCTTCGCCCGCGATGGCCGGCGCGACGGCGCGCGCCATATTTTCCGGTGCGCGTTATCCCGCATCGCTGCTTGAAGCGGTAATGCTCCGCATCCGCGCAGAGCGGGACATCACTTGGGGCAAGGCCGCCATCATCAAGGCATATTATCTCAAAAATCCGCATGAGGACTGTCCAAAGGAGGTTTTGACCGTGAGTCTCAATGAAGCGAGCACCAACCCCGCCTATACGCTTGGACGGCTGTTCTCCGTCTACGAGGCGGTGCAGCAGGCCGCGAACCCAGGCATCAACGCAACGATCAAGGATAAATATTTCAACTCTGCCGCGGCGATGCCCGCAAGCATTTTTCCGGTGCTGAACAATCTTTGTCAAAAGCATCTGCGCAAGCTCGACGCAAGACAGCACGTCTACTATGACAAGCAGATCATGAAGCTCAAAGGCGTGCTCAATGAAAACTATCCCGCGCGCATGACGCTCGCTCAGCAGGGCTCGTTCGACCTTGGCTACTATCATCAGACGCAGAAGCGCTATACGAAAAAGGAGGAGAAAGAAAATGTCTGATCCCATCAAGAACCGTTATGAATTTGTGGTGCTGTTCGACGTGGAAAACGGCAATCCGAACGGTGATCCCGATGCGGGCAATATGCCGCGCGTCGACCCCGAAACCGGCTATGGCCTTGTGACGGACGTTTGCCTCAAGCGCAAGATCCGCAATTATGTTGAAATGGCAAAAGAGGATGCAGATCATTATCATATCTACATCAAGGACGGCGTACCGCTGAACTCGAGCGATAAAGAGGCCTGTGCCTACGTCGGCGCAGACCCCGATAAGCTGAAGGAAGCCAAGAAAAAGGACGAGCATCTGGATGAAAAAATTCGCGACTTCATGTGTTCCAATTTCTACGATATCCGCACGTTCGGCGCGGTGATGACGACCTTTACCAAGGGTGCGCTCAACTGCGGCCAGGTGCGTGGGCCGGTGCAGCTCGGCTTTGCCCGAAGCATCGACCCCATTCTGCCGCAGGAGGTGACCATCACGCGCGTCGCCATCACGACCGAAGCGGACGCAGAAAAGAAGAACACCGAAATGGGCCGCAAGTACATCGTGCCTTACGGCCTCTACCGCGCGGAGGGCTATGTGTCGGCGAATCTCGCGCGCAAGACGACCGGCTTTTCGGAAGAAGACCTCGAACTCCTGTGGACGGCTATTTTGAACATGTTTGAAAACGACCATTCCGCCGCGCGCGGCAAGATGGCCGTGCGCGAGCTCATCGTCTTCAAGCACAACTGCGAGCTCGGCTGCGCTCCGGCGCACAAGCTCTTTGACCTTGTCAAGGTCGAACACAAGGACGGCGTGACCGCGCCGAGAAGCTACGGCGACTACACTGTCATCGTGGATGAAACGCACCTTCCCTCCGGCGTGACTTGCACGCGGATGGGGTGATCTATCAGGACGAGGACTTCCTCCAGCTTTCCGGCTTACAGCATTTCAAATTCTGCCGCCGCCAGTGGGCACTCATCCATGTAGAAAAGCAATGGGCGGAAAACTACCGCACAACGGACGGCGCGATCATGCACGAAAACGCGCACGACGGCTCATTCACCGAAAGCAGGGGCGACCTCGTCATCACGCGCGATATGCGCGTCTTTTCCCGCACGCTCGGCGTATCAGGCGCGTGCGACGTGCTGGAATTCCGCCGCGGCGAGACGGGCATTCCGCTCAAAGGCCGCGAGGGCCTGTGGCAGCCCTATCCCGTGGAGTATAAGCGCGGAAAGCCGAAAGAGGGCACGGAAGACACGCTCCAGCTCTGTGGACAGGCGATGTGCCTTGAAGAAATGCTCTGCTGCGAGATCCCGCGCGGCGCGCTCTATTACGGCGAGCCGCGGCGGCGCACGGAAGTCGACTTCACCCCTGAGCTGCGGCAGGAGGTGCGTGCCCTCCTTGAAGAGATGCACGCGCTCTACGTGCGCGGCAGCACGCCGAAGGTAAAGCCGACAAAGGGCTGCAACGCCTGCTCGCTGAAAGGATTGTGTCTGCCAAAGCTGATGAGAAGCAAGTCCGTTTCCGCGTATCTGCGCAGCGCAATGGAGGGAGAGCAATGAGACAGCTTTTGAACACGCTTTTTGTCACATCGGAGGATATTTACCTCTCGCTGGACGGGGAAAACGTTGTGGCGAACCGCGGCGGGGAAGCGGTCGCGCGCTATCCGCTGCACACGCTGCAAAGCATCGTCTCATTTTCCTACGCGGGCGCGTCGCCCGCCCTGATGGGCGCATGCGCGCAGCGGGAGATTGGACTTGCGTTCTGCTCGCCGCGCGGGAAATTTCTCGCCCGTGTAGCAGGTCAGGCGCAGGGGAACGTCTTGCTGCGCCGAATGCAGTACCGCGTGGCGGACGACCCGTCGCAGAGCTGTCGCGTCGCCGGAATGATGATCTTCGGCAAGGTCTACAACGCAAAATGGAGCGTGGAGCGCACGCGCCGCGACCACGCCATGCGCATTGACGAATCGCGCTTTTCAGCCGTGTCCGACCAGTTACAGGGGCTTCTGCCGCAGATCGCAGCGGAGACGTCGCTCGACAGTCTGCGCGGCCTCGAGGGTGTCGGTGCGGCAGCATATTTCAGCGTGCTGGACGACATGATCTTGCAGGGAAAAGAGACGTTTTTCTTCCGCGAGCGCAGCCGCCGTCCGCCGCTCGATGCGTTCAACGCACTGCTGTCGTTTGCTTACAGTCTGCTCGCGCACGACTGCGCCTCGGCGCTTGAAAGCGTAGGGTTGGACGCCTACGTCGGATATCTCCACCGTGACCGGCCAGGGCGGGAGTCGCTGGCGCTCGATTTGATGGAGGAGCTGCGCCCGTGCTTTGCCGACCGCTTTGTGCTCACGCTCATCAACAACCGTGTGCTCAAAGCGATCGATTTTGACTTCCGCGAGAGCGGCGCGGTGCTGCTGACGGACACAGGGCGCAGGACGTTCCTGCAGAAGTGGCAGGAGCGAAAAAAGGAGACCATCACGCATCCGTTTCTCGAGGAGAAGATGCCGTGGGGTCTGGTACCGTATGTACAAAGCCTGCTGCTCGCGCGGTACCTGCGCGGCGACTTGGACGACTATCCGCCGTTTTTATGGAAGTGAGGCGCCTATGCTGGTTCTGATCACCTACGATGTGAACACGAGCGACGCCGCCGGACGCGGGCGGCTGCGCAGAATCGCAAAGGAATGTGTCAATTACGGTCAGCGCGTGCAGAATTCGGTGTTCGAATGCCTGCTGGACACGGCGCAGTGCCGGAAGCTGCAAAATGAACTCTGTAAGATCATTGACTCAGAAAAGGACAGCCTTCGATTTTACTACTTGGGCAAGAAGTACGAGAATAAAATCGAACACTTTGGCTGCAAGCAGACGTATCTGCCCGAGGAACCGATGATCTTATAGTGCGAAGCACAAGTGCGCAGAGATCACTTGGGCGGTTCGCACCCAAAATCCGCATGGTTTTCCTGCATCAAAAAGGAGCAGAATGCCCTGACAGGCGGCATTCTGTGCAAAAGCATCTGAAATTTGTCTGTTATCGCAAAAATGTGCATAGTGATTTGTACACTTTTGCTGTCGCGCCCCGCAAGGGGCGCGTGGGTTGAAATGCCTTGCCGCCGTCGTTCGTCCACGACAGGTCGCGTCGCGCCCCGCAAGGGGCGCGTGGGTTGAAATTTCGAGGATGAATCGAGGAGCGCGTAAGAAAGGAGCGTCGCGCCCCGCAAGGGGCGCGTGGGTTGAAATGCCCCGCTCTCCGGGTAGTAGTCCGAGATCTGCCCGTCGCGCCCCGCAAGGGGCGCGTGGGTTGAAATACCTCCAATTGGGTTGCGAATAGCTCCCGTAATTGTCGCGCCCCGCAAGGGGCGCGTGGGTTGAAATACCGTGCTCATGCTCTCGCGCAGAATGCGGATGAGTCGCGCCCCGCAAGGGGCGCGTGGGTTGAAATATCGGGTGGTCGGACGTGACGATCCGATACGCCCGTCGCGCCCCGCAAGGGGCGCGTGGGTTGAAATTGAAAGACAGGATAGATATCACCGTCCAGATAATGTCGCGCCCCGCAAGGGGCGCGTGGGTTGAAATCCCTTGCCCCCCGTAGGGGGCCAGGGGAAAACTTTGTCGCGCCCCGCAAGGGGCGCGTGGGTTGAAATGTTAACTGCGGTGTACTTAAATGCTCTGTATTGGTCGCGCCCCGCAAGGGGCGCGTGGGTTGAAATTATTATGGATTGGTTCGGAGATACGTTTTTCATCGTCGCGCCCCGCAAGGGGCGCGTGGGTTGAAATAGCAGTATGATTATCTCAAGGCATCTGCGCAGGCTGTCGTCGCGCCCCGCAAGGGGCGCGTGGGTTGAAATCTATGGGAGAGCGGTTCGCCGCTCTCGCATGGCGGGTCGCGCCCCGCAAGGGGCGCGTGGGTTGAAATATCTCGGGAGTACTCGTTTTCTCCGCGGTACCTTGTCGCGCCCCGCAAGGGGCGCGTGGGTTGAAATTATCAACCGAAACGCCCGCGTTATCATCGTTCGCACGTCGCGCCCCGCAAGGGGCGCGTGGGTTGAAATATAATGACATCAAAACAAAGGTCAATACGGCGGAAAGTCGCGCCCCGCAAGGGGCGCGTGGGTTGAAATGAGTTCTGCCCCTCTTGCGGACATAGCTCTCGAATGTCGCGCCCCGCAAGGGGCGCGTGGGTTGAAATATTTTGGTTTGTCTCCTACTTTCGCTTGTTGGCTGTCGCGCCCCGCAAGGGGCGCGTGGGTTGAAATATAAAACGACCATCCTTTCATCAGAATAAAGTTAGTCGCGCCCCGCAAGGGGCGCGTGGGTTGAAATGTTGCTTGCGCCGGACATCTCCGCGCCGGATGCGGTCGCGCCCCGCAAGGGGCGCGTGGGTTGAAATTATTGACAAGATCAAGTCCGAAATCGACGAGTGGGGTCGCGCCCCGCAAGGGGCGCGTGGGTTGAAATTATGATAAGGAGGGCAACATGGACAAAACCATTGGTCGCGCCCCGCAAGGGGCGCGTGGGTTGAAATACCAACGTCATGGTCAACAGAATTATAATTATAGTCGCGCCCCGCAAGGGGCGCGTGGGTTGAAATCGGGCGGTCATGCTGCAAGGCTCGCTGCACCCTCGGTCGCGCCCCGCAAGGGGCGCGTGGGTTGAAATTTTTAGTATTTATTTGGGTCGGAAAACCCGATGAGTCGCGCCCCGCAAGGGGCGCGTGGGTTGAAATATTTCGTCCTCCTGTTATCTCTATTTTCGCAGCCGGTCGCGCCCCGCAAGGGGCGCGTGGGTTGAAATATCCACGACAATGGGGCCAGCATGACGGACAAGGTCGCGCCCCGCAAGGGGCGCGTGGGTTGAAATCTTTCCGGCTTTGGGTTTGGTCTGGTAACTTGGGTCGCGCCCCGCAAGGGGCGCGTGGGTTGAAATCTCGTCGCGCGTCCTGGTCTATATAGGCTCTATGTCGCGCCCCGCAAGGGGCGCGTGGGTTGAAACGCTCCCGGATTCTCATTGCCGTATCCCTCCATAAAAAGGAAGTCTCTGCCAACCGGCAGAGACTTCCTTTTTCTATTTTACTGATCAAAACTTGGGTTTACGTAGTAGACGTTTTTCTCGTCCAGGCGGTCCTTGGCGAGGCGCAGGCCTTCACCGAAGCGTACAAGATGGAAATAACAAGCCTTTAAATGCGCCATTCGATCTTGATGGAATCGCTGGTCGCATAGATGACACGGATGAGCTGATCTACCGTCTGTCGCTTATCGTCAAAGCTCAGTTCATCCCACATGGTCAGATGATTGCTGATCTCCGTGTAGTCTGCCTCCTTGTGCAGCTTCAGTTCAGAGATGCGTTTCATCAGCTCTTGCTTTTTCCCGTCCAGCTCCTTGATGCGTCCGCTGATATAGCGGAACATGGTATCGTCTGCAGCAGACAAGCGCTCCATCAATGCGGCGATCTCACTTTCAGCTTGCGTGAGTTGGATGCTCAACGCAGTCAATTCAGGGTTAATGCGATTTCCTTTACACCGTCTGAGTTTTCTGAATTGTGTCAACTTTTTTCGCATCTCATCATAGATGAGTTGCTCAAACTCGTCCGTGTAGATCGTTCCGGGACCCGCACAGGCCTTGGCGTTCATTTTGTTGGAGCAGAGGAGGTATCTGGAGCGTGTAGTCGAATAGTGCTTATCCACCAGCGCGTATCCGCAGATGCCACATTTGATCTTTCCCGCCAGCCATGTGTTCTTGGCTTTCTGATACGGCTTGATCTGCTGTGCTTCCAGACACTTGGCACGGCATTTCAGCCACAGGTCGGCGGGAATGATCCCCTCGTGCGGCGCCAGCACCAGATGATTGCCCTCCAGATTCATCTGCTTGCGTCCGGTGGAATCCTTGCCCTTGTAGTAGTAGCACCCGTTCGTCCCGATGAAATCGGCAGGGTCGTTTGCCATAATCGCGCCTTGGTTCTGATAGAACTCATAGACGGATAGATCCGAGCGAACATAGATGGGATTTCGCAGAACGTCTGCAAGGCGCGTGCGTCCCCACGGCTTTCCGTTTTTGAGAATACCGTGGCTCTGGAAGTAGCGGATGATGTCGCCGTAGGAGCATTCCGGCTTGGAATAAAGCTCATAGATCAGCCGCACCTGCTCTGCTTCTTCCGTGTTGATCTCATACATGGAAGTCTTGACACCATCAATGGTTGTCGGGATCAGCCGGAAGCCATACGGAACTCTGCCGCCCATATAGAAACTCTTTTGGCTGCGGGAGTAGTAGGCATCAGCCACGCGCTTTTGAATGGTTTCCCGTTCCAGCTGCGCAAACACGATGCAGATATTGAGCATGGCGCGTCCCATCGGGGAAGATGTATCGAATTTCTCTGTTGTGGACACAAACTCGACCTTGTGTGTTCCAAACTGCTCCATCATATTGGAGAAGTCGAGAATGGAACGACTGATGCGGTCCAGCTTGTAAACAACGACCTTGCCGATCACTCCGTTTTCGATGTCGTTCATCATTTCCGCAAAGGCGGGGCGGTCTGTATTCTTCCCGCTGTAGCCTCTGTCGGTATAAACCTTGTACTGTTCACCTCTCATTTCGTATTGGCAGAACTCAATCTGGCTTTCGATGGAAATGCTATCGGCTCTGTCAACGGATTGTCTTGCGTATATTGCATTCATTTTGTAGCTCCTTTCTCATAGAAAAGAGCTGCTGACAGGTACATCATACCGCAGCAGCTCCTAAATAGCTATCATTTTCCTGTTGTTTCTCGTATTTGATAAAAATCTCGAAAAGGCCCTCTTCAATACATCGCCGCTGCTCCATGCACTCTTCAGCGGTAAGTTGAGGGGAGAGGTTTTCAATTCGAATCATGGCTTTTCTGCCGGAAACGATATGCGCATCACTGTCGTAAGTGAAGGGGCGGACAATAATAACGATCACCTCCCATGGGTGCTATCACTCTATTTATAAAAAACTTGTCCTATGCAAAAGAGACAGACCCAATCGGTCTGTCTCTTTCACCGGTATAATTCATGGCAGGGAAGTATGGATCACCTACATACCTCCCATCGTTTGCTCATGCTGTTGCTTTTTCTGTTCTTCCCGCGCGGCGTGTTCATCCAATTTTTCTTTCATCGCCAGAGCCGCGCCTGCGGCGAAGCCAATCGCCGCACCGAAGTTTTCGGCGGCGATTTTCGCCTCCATGCGCCGTCGCTTTTCCTCGGCGTCCTCATCTTCATCCAGTAGTGTCCCTGCGGCAGCTAGCCCAGCCGCGGCGGGCATCAGGGGAACAGGCTGCGGATCGCTACCACGCCATACCACCCGGCCATCGCCGCTGCGCCGATCACCAAAAGCAGCGCGATCCACTTGAGGGTCACCAGCAGACTGAAATCCGGCAGCCACCGAATCCATTTGCAGGAATACCGCTCGCTCAGATTCCCAACCCGTTCCAGCAGTCTGTTCATCTCCGTCAACGATTTCTGCATCTCCGTGAGCGACCGCTGCACCGGCGTCAGGTCGATGCGCGGTTTCAACTCCGGCAGGGTCTTCCGAATTTCCCCCAGCTCCCAGTTTATTCCGTCTGCCTGCTCCGTCAGCTTGTTCATCGCCTGCGGCAGATCGCACTGGATCACGATGGGCTGCATCGGCTGCGGCGCAGCCGGCGGCGCGCTGCTCGGCTGATTCATCCGCTTCAATTCCTCCATCGGTTTCCGCTGCTCGACGGAATTTTCTCTGGACGAGCTTTGCCCGTATTCTGAATTCATGCTCCATGACCTCCTTGCAATACTTTTCCTCGTGTAGTTTGTTGTCACGGCATTTTAGCCCGTCCGGCGTGGTGTAGGTGATGTACTTGCGGTTGTTTTCCCAACGCACCTGATAGCCCTCGGATTCCATCAGAGAAACGAAGGCGTCCTTGTCGGCGGCGTATTTCATGCACGCATCAATGGTGTTCATGAGCCGCAGCTTCCAGCTTTGGCCTTTTAGTGCCGTGTGGTATTCCGCGCCGCTCATGCCGCGGGCCTGCTGCGTTGGCGCGTCAAAGACAGGAAGACCCA
>OGFN01000614.1_pt1 | contig 17010 bp, 14 predicted proteins | sample 1570921 | NCBI WGS metagenome assembly OGFN01 (sample SAMEA2581940, study PRJEB24529) | metagenome | biome: Human gut stool | place: China | collected 2011
CTGAACCGCAGCGGACTGCGGCCGTTTTACACCAGGCAGGAAAAGCAGCTGGCGCTGGACAACATGGAACGGCCCGCACCGCTGCTGCAGCTGCAGCCCGGCGACGGGGTGCGGCACAGCGCCTTCGGCCAGGGGATGGTCCTGAGCGTGCGGCCCATGGGCGGCGATGCCCTGGTAGAGGTGGCCTTCGACCGGGTGGGCACCAAGCGGCTCATGCTGAAGGCCGCAGGTGCGCACTTGGTAAAGCTGTAAAGCTATTTCGCATTACAGGAAAAGCTAAAAATCCCCTGGCGCACAAGCGCCAGGGGATCGTTGAAACGGGGATTTACTTGGCCAGGATCTTCTTCAGATGGGCAAAGCGGGGCAGGGAGTCCACCTTGGGCAGGTCCGGCTCGCCCTGGATCAGGGGCAGCGCGTACTCCACAAACTGGTGGTTCACGCCGTTGCCGGCCTCGTTGATCCACTCCCGGGGAACCTTCTTTTCGGTGTTGGCCACCTCCATCAGGGGGATGAGCTTGGTCTTGCAGGCATACTTGCCATCCCGGATGCCGCGCTCAAAGCCGATCATGCGGCCGTTGATACCGTTGATGGCGTTTTCCACGGCGGCCTTGCCGGCCATGTAGGACTCCTCGATATCGGTTTCGGAGGCCAGATGTGCGCCGCAGCGCTGCAGCAGGTTCAGCTCGATGCCCCGGACCTTGGCGCCGGTTTCCTCCTTCAGCACCTGGGCCAGCATGGCGGCCAGACCGCCCAGCTGGGCATGGCCGAAGCCGTCGTTGGCGGCAACCTTGGCCTCGGAGACGAAGCCGCCGTCCTCATAGTGGATGCCCTCGGACACAGCCACGATGCAGGAGCCCTTTTCGGCGTATACGCGCTTGACATCCTCAATAAACTGGGTCATGCTGAAGTCCACCTCGGGCAGGTAGATCAGGTCGGGGCCTGCGCCGTATTCACCGGCCAGGGCGGCGGCGGCCGTCAGCCAGCCGGCGTGGCGGCCCATGATCTCCATAACCACGATCATGCCGGTATCGTACACGTGGGCGTCCAGGTTCACCTCCATCAGGGAGGTGGCGATGTACTTGGCGGCGGAGGCGTAGCCGGGGCAGTGATCCGTGCCGAACAGGTCGTTGTCGATGGTCTTGGGAACGCCCATGACCCGGCATTCGTAGCCCACGGACTGCATATACTGATTGATCTTGTTGCAGGTGTCCATGGAGTCGTTGCCGCCGTTATAGAAGAAGTAGCGGACATTGTGCTTCTTGAACACCTCCAGGATCCGGCGATAATCGGTGTCGTCCACCTCGGGATCGGCGATCTTATAGCGGCAGGAGCCCAGGGCGGAGGAGGGGGTGTATTTCAGAAGACGCAGCTCCTCGGGATCCTCCAGACCCATGTCGAACAGACGGTCGCTGAGAACGCCCTTGATGCCGTGCTCCGCGCCCAGCACCTGGGTGATGACGCCGGATTTCAGGGCCGTGTCGATGACGCCGTAGGCACTGGCGTTGATCACAGACGTGGGCCCGCCGGACTGACCGATGATACAGGCACCTTTTAATTCTTTCATGATTGACTACCTCCCAGTAGAATTTTCTTGCCGTGCGGAATATTTTATCATAAAAGATTGATAAAGTAAACCATCGGGGCTTGCAAAAAAGAAAAAATGTGGTACAATGCATATGTACATCTTATCCCAATCATTCCATACAAGTCAAGACCAAATTTTCAAAAGGAGCGATTTATTATGCCACTGGTTACAACAAAGGAAATGTTCGAGAAGGCCTATAACGGCGGTTACGCCATCGGCGCCTTCAACGTGAACAACATGGAGATCATTCAGGGCATCACCGAGGCCGCTGCCGAGCTGAAGGCCCCCCTGATCCTGCAGGTGTCCAAGGGCGCCCGGGCCTATGCCAACCGCACCTATCTGAAGAAGCTGGTGGAGGCCGCCGTTATCGAGACTGGCCTGCCCATCGCCCTGCATCTGGACCACGGCGACAGCTTCGAGCTGTGCAAGTCCTGCATTGAGGACGGCTTCACTTCCGTGATGATCGACGCCTCCTCCAAGCCCTTTGCCGAGAACATTGCCCTGACCCGTCAGGTGGTGGAGTATGCCCATGACCACGGCGTGGTGGTGGAGGCCGAGCTGGGTACCCTGGCCGGCATTGAGGATGAGGTCAACGTGTCCGCCGAGGATTCCTCCTATACCCACCCTGAGGAGGTGGAGGAGTTCGTGTCCAAGACCGGGTGCGACTCTCTGGCCATCGCCATCGGCACCAGCCACGGCGCTTATAAGTTCAAGCCCGGCACCAAGCCCCAGCTGCGCTTCGACGTGCTGGAGGAGGTTTCCCGCCGTCTGCCCGGCTTCCCCATCGTGCTGCACGGATCTTCCTCCGTACCCCAGGACCTGGTGGCCAAGGTGAACCAGTATGGCGGCAATATGCCCGGCGCCATCGGTGTGCCCGAGGACCAGCTGCGCAAGGCCGCTTCCCTGGCCGTGTGCAAGATCAACATCGACTCCGATCTGCGTCTGGCCATGACCGCCTCCATCCGGGAGCACTTCGCTCTGCATCCGGCGGACTTTGACCCCCGGCAGTATCTGAAGCCCGCACGCCAGGCCATCAAGGAGCTGGTGGCCCACAAGATCGTGGACGTTTTGGGCTGCGACGGCAAGGCATTCTGAGAGATAAGGACCCCATTTGCGTCCCCCCTGTGACCCCACCGGTGCCCAGGGGGGCGCATTTTCAGGATTGCCACCCCAACAGAGCAGAGAGGAAAGACCATGAGAAAGACAAAAATCGTATGCACCCTGGGTCCGGCCACCGACAGGGAGGGGGTGCTGCGGCAGATGCTGCAGGCGGGCATGAACGTGGCCCGGTTCAATTTCTCCCACGGCAGCTATGACGAGCATCAGCGCCGACTGGACCAGCTGGTGGCCCTGCGGGAGGAGCTTCATCTGCCGGTGGCCGCCATGCTGGACACCAAGGGGCCGGAGGTGCGGCTGAGGAGCTTTCAGAACGGGCCGGTGCAGCTGAAAACCGGCCAGAGCTTTACCCTGACCACCGACGACGTTCCCGGCGACGAGAGCCGGTGCTCCATCACCTATGCCCAGCTGCCCCAGGACGTGAAGCCCGGGGACACCATCCTGCTGGACGACGGACTGGTGCGGCTGACGGTGCTGGAGACCACCGAACGGGAGATCCGGTGCCGGGTGGAGAACGACGGCGTGATGAAGGACAAGAAGGGCGTCAACGTTCCCGGCGTGTCCCTGTCCATGCCGTATATGAACCAGCGGGACCGGGAGGATATCCTGTTCGGTATCCGGCAGGGGTTCGATTTCATCGCCGCCAGCTTTGTCCGGTCTGCCGCCGATATCCGGGAGATCCGGCACATTCTGGATAAGAATCACTCCAGGATCCGGATCATCGCCAAAATCGAGAACCAGGAGGGCGTCAGCAATCTGGCGGACATCCTGTCCGTGGCTGACGGCATCATGGTGGCCCGGGGGGACATGGGCGTGGAGATCGACTTCACGGAGATTCCCGCTATCCAGAAGAACATCATTGCCCAGTGCGTGGCCGCCGGGAAGCCCGTGATCACCGCCACCCAGATGCTGGACTCCATGATTGAGAATCCCCGGCCCACCCGGGCGGAGATCACCGACGTGGCCAACGCCATCTATGACGGCACCAGCGCCATTATGCTCTCCGGCGAGACGGCGGCAGGGAAGTACCCGGTGGAGGCCGTTCAGACCATGGACGCCATCGCCCGGAAAACCGAAAGCAACATCGACCGCATCTGTCCCGCCAAGACGCCCAAGCGCACCCGGCTGTCCATTACCGCCGCCACGGCCCACGCCGCCTGCACCACGGCGGAGGACATCGGCGCGGACGCCATCCTGACCGTCAGCCAGCGGGGCATTACCGCCCAGATGGTCAGCCGGTTCCGGCCTGCCGCCACGGTGGTGGCCCTGCTGCTGGACCCCCAGGTCCAGCGCCAGATGGCCCTGTACTGGGGCCTGGTGCCCATTACCATGCCCCGGGCCAGCAGCACCGATCATCTGGTGGACCTGGCCATTCAGTCCGCCCAGGAGGCGGGGCTGGTGAAGCATGGGGACCTGGTGGTGGTCACCGCAGGCGTGCCGGTGGGAATTTCCGGCACCACCAATATGATCCGCATCGCCCAGGTGGGCGGCTCCCTGGTCAACGCCATCGGCGTGGGCAGTCAGATCGCCTCCGGTCCGCTGTGTATCTGCCGGACACTGGAGGATATTCCGGAGAAGTTCCACCCCGGCGACGTGCTGGTGGTGCCCTATACCAACAACGAGGTGCTGCCCTGGCTGCGGCAGGCTGCGGCCATCGTCAGTGAGGAGGCCAGCGCCGACTGTCACACGGCCACCGTGGGACTGCTGCTGAATAAGCCCGTCATCGTGGCGGCCTCGGACGCCACCCGCCGCTTGAAGGACGGCACCTTCGTGTCCGTGGACTGCGCCCGGGGAATCGTGCAGGTCATTCCCCAATAATCATATCAGGACAGAAAAATCGGGAGAAATCAGACGATTTCTCCCGATTTTTGCATCGAATGAGGTTACAGAGTCTCCCGGATGCGGTCGGCGATCTGGCCGGCGGTGAGTCCATACTCCCGCAGAACGTCGGCAGCCTTGCCGGACTGGCCGAACTGATCGTTGACGCCGATCTTGCGGAACTTGCAGCTGACCTTGCCCATGAGCACGTCGGCCACGGCGTCGCCCAGGCCGCCGATGACGCTGTGCTCCTCCACGGTGACCACATTGCCGCACTTTTCGGCCCACTGGGTGACGCAGGCGGCGTCAATGGGCTTGATGGTGTGGACGTTGATGACCGCGATGCGGATGCCCTGGGCCTCCAGCAGCCTGGCGGCCGCCAACGTCTCGCTGACCATCAGGCCGCAGGCAAACACGGCGGCGTCGGTGCCCTCCCGCAGGACGTTGGCCTTGCCGATCTCAAAGGGATAATCCTCCTCGAACACGGGGGTGGCCAGACGGGCCAGACGCATATAGGCCGGACCCCGGAACTCCGCCAGGGCCAGGGTGGCCTTCCGGGCCTCCTTGGCATCGGCGGGAACGATGACGGTCATGCCGGGGATCAGGCGCATAAGACCGATGTCCTCGATGGCCTGGTGGCTGCCGCCGTCCTCGCCCACGGACACGCCGGCGTGGGAGCAGCAGATCTTCACGTTGAACTTGGGATAGGCGATGGAGTTGCGGATCTGTTCATAGGCCCGTCCTGCGCCGAACATAGCAAACGTAGAGCAGAAGGGGACCAGCCCCATGGTGGACAGGCCCGCGGCGATGTTCATCATGTCCGCCTCGGCAATGCCGCAGTCGAAGAAGCGCTGGGGATAGGCGGCCTTGAAATGCTTGGTCATGGTGGCGCCGGCCAGGTCGGCGTCCAGCACCACCACCTGCTCATTGGCGGCGCCCAGCTCTACCAGAGCCTTGCCGTAGGCTTCACGGGTTGCGATTTTTTCACTCATGGTCTCAGTCCTCCAATTCCTTCAAAGCCTGCCGGCGCTGCTCCTCGTTGGGGGCCTTGCCGTGCCAGCCCACCTGGTTCTCCATGAAGGAGACACCCTTGCCCTTGACGGTGTGGGCCAGGATGCACTTGGGCTTGCCGGGGACGGCGGGGGCGCTGAGGGCCGCCTCAATGGTGTCCATGTCGTGGCCGTCGATCTCGTGCAGGTCCAGGCCGAAGGCCCGGAGCTTGGCGGGCAGGTCGCCCAGGGACATGACCTCGTCGTTGGTGCCGTCGATCTGCAGGCCGTTGTTGTCGATGATGATGGTCAGGTTATCCAGATGATAGTGGGCCGCTGCCATGAAGGACTCCCAAATCTGGCCCTCCTGGCACTCGCCGTCGCCCAGCAGGGTATAGACCTTGCAGTCCTTATGCTGTACCTTGGCACCCAGGGCCATGCCCACGGCGATGGAACAGCCCTGGCCCAGGGAGCCGGTGGCGGCGTCCACGCCGGGGACCTTCTTGCTGTCGGGGTGACCCTGGAGAATGCTGTGGAGCTGGCGGAAATTCCTGAACTCATCCCGGCTGATGAAGCCCATCTCCGCCAGGACCGCATAGTAGCAGGGGGCCGCGTGGCCCTTGCTCAGCACGAAACGGTCCCGATCGGGGTCGTCCGGGTGCTTGGGATCCACATGCATGTGGTTGAAAAACAGGCAAGTCATCAGGTCTGCCGCAGACAGGGAACCACCGGGGTGGCCGCTGCCGGCGTTGGCGGTCATGTTGATGATATCCCGCCGGACCTGCTTGCTCATGCTGGAAAGCTCTGCCGTATTCATGAGAAACCTCCATATAAAATAATTACCTCTCGTTAGGGTATAGCATTCCGGGCAGAATGTCAATGGCCTGGCCGGAAAAATTCCCGGTTTTCCCCGGAAATTGCCGCAAAAAGGGGAGAGGGTCCACACGGACCCTCTCAGTTGTCGTCATCCTTGATTTTCCCTTTGGCCTTCACCTGTGACAAGGGATTTGCCTTTGCAGCCACCCGCAGGGCCTCGTTGTCGATATGGGTGTATATTTCCGTGGTATTCAGGTGCTCGTGGCCCAAGACCTCCTGCACCGCCCGCACGTCCACGCCGTTTTGCAGCATCAGGGTGGCGGCGGTGTGGCGCAGCTTGTGGGAGGAATACTGGGTGCTGTCCAGCCCCGCCTGGGACAGGTGCTTTTTCACCAGGGCGTTGACCATGGAGCGGCTGATCCGTTGGTTGCGGGCCGACAGGAACAGGGCATCCCGGTCCGGCCCGGTTATGGGCCGCCGCACCGCCAGATAGTCCCGCAGCGTGTCCAGACACGCCTGGTTCAGGTACACCATTCGCACCTTGTTGCCCTTGCCCAGGACCCGCAGGGCGTCCTCGTGAACGTCCGACAGGTTCAGCCCGATGAGCTCCGAAATACGCAGTCCGCAGTTGAGAAACAGCGTCAGGATGCACAGATCCCGCTCCCGGTTGGGCCCGTCCACGGATTCCAGCAGGGAAATGCTCTCATCCAGCGTCAGATAGCGGGGCAGGGTCTTTTTCAGCTTGGGCGCGTCGATGTCCTTCACCGGGTTGCGGTCCAGCCTGTGGACTTTGTTGCACAGATACCCGTAAAAGGAGCGGATGGTGGCCAGCTTCCTGGCCCGGGAGGTGGGGTTCAGCCCCTTGGCGGACCGGTCGCTGTTGGGGTGAAGCACCCGGTCCCGGCTGAGGTAGGACATGTAGGCGTAGATTTCCGTCAGGGTCACGGACCCCACAAAGGTCAGGTCCACGTCCCGGATGTCCACGGACTCCATGGGCTGCTCCTGCAGCGCCGGATCCCGGGTCCACTTCAGATAGCGGAAAAAATTCCGCAGGTCCAGATAGTATTCGTCCACCGTCCGCTGGGAGTGGGCCTTGATGGTCTCATGATACGACAGGAAATCCAGCAGAATTTCCGGGGAATCCTCCCGGTAATCCATGGCTTCGCACCTCGCTTTCTATGGCTTAATCATACCGCAATCCGACCCGGCTGTAAACCCCTACAGGCTCAGCGCCGCCAGCAGAATTGCCAGGAAGCCGAAGCTGACCAGGGTAAACAGGCCCAGGAACCGACCGGTCTGCTCCGGGCAGCGGCGGGTGTATTCCCGGAAGGTGATGAGGCTGGCCAGGGACGCAATCAGCGTTCCGGTGCCGCCGATGTTGACGCCGATCAACAGCTCCCGGAAGCGGTCCGTGAACTGGCTCAGCAGAATGGCGGCGGGGACGTTGCTGATCACCTGGCACGTCAGCGCCGATACCGGCAGGACGCCATGGGCCAGCAGTCGGCCGAACAGCTCCCGCACCGGCTGAATCCGGGCCATGTTGCCGGAGAACACGAAAAACGCGGCAAAGGTCACCAGCAGCCCCCAGTCTACGCTTTTCAGCGCCCGAGGATCCATAACGGCCAGCGCCGCCGCGATGACCGCCAGGCCCACAGGGTAGGGGACCGCCCGCAGGACCATCCAGCTCAGAGGCAGAAAGGTCAGCAGGGCCGTGTCGTTGGTCAGCAGCATGGAGCCCACCAGCGTGATGAGCACCAGGGCCGTGCCCACGCTGCGGGCGGTTCCGAACAGCTGCAGCAGCTGCCGGGCGATCACCGGGAACAGGCCCACACTGCGCAGGGCGCACACCACCGCCAGCACGCAGAACAGGCAGGATAGGGTTTTCCAGTCGAAATATCCGGCATAGGCCGCGTCCGGCGGCACAAAACAGGCCGTGACTGCCGCTGTCAGCACAGCAATCAGGGGCATGGCGTTGGCCCGGCACCAGGAAGCGATTTTCATGGGAGTCTCCTTATTGAATGGCATAGCCGGACAACGGCCCAGCGTCTGATACGATACCACAGGCGCGAAAAAATAGCAAGGGCAGGAGCACCGGAGAGAAGATACTCCCGGTGCTTTTGTCATTCACGGGACCAGGCAGGAAGGGGGGGCTTTTTTTGGGTTCAATCATGATTGAACAAAATGTAAATTTTGTTCAATTGAGAGTAGGCGTAGAGCGCATTTGGGCTGAATGGGCATCCGGATCAAAGATTGCGCTTCCGGGGTCCCCTGTGCGGCCCCGGTGCAGAGTTTGCGGGTTTTAGTCACAGTGTGTTTACGCACGCTGTGCGTGCGCGCTCAGTATGAGTCAGTACTGCACCTATTTGAAAACAATTCCGGCCCGGGTAGCGTGTACCGGCTGCGTTTGCAGTCAGCGCACAAGCCACCCGGGCCGCCGTTATTATTGTATCTGGTACCTGAAGCGATCGTAGGTGTTTGTCCATTGTTTTTTCCACTCTTGCCGCATGAGCCAATGTCTCACTTTCCCCATTGCTCCAGATACTGTTCCAGGCAGAGACCCTTCTTGTAGATGTCCTGGGCGTACTCCTTACCGACATACCGATAATGCCACGGCTCATACACGATTCCAGTGACATCCGTCTGGTCCGTGGGATAGCGCAGGATGAAGCCATAGCGCCAGCTGTTTTCCAGTAGCCACTTCTGCACGGCGGTGTTCTCCTGGTTGGTGTCCAGCAGCTGATAATTGACGTCCACAATGTCCACCGCCAGCCCCAGCTGGTGCTCGCTGGTGCCGGGGACCGCCACCTGATGCCCGGCCTTCTCCCGGGCCTCCTCCCGGCTATAGCCCTGCTCCATCCACTTGGACACCTTGTTGTCATACAGGGTCTGCTGGAAGTCCTGAGTCCGGTAGGCAGAGCAGATCACCGGCGTCAGGCCGGCATCGTAGCATCCGTCGATCATGTCCATCAGCGCGTCATAGCAGCGCTTGTCGATCTCCAGTCCGTTGGGCAGGGTCACCAAGTCCACCGTCCAGTCCTCCGGCACCTGATTCCAGGGGTTCACCAGAGTCAGAAGCTCCGGTATAGGCTCGGGGTCCGGCTCCGGTTCGGGGTCCGGAGTCGTGGGCTGGTCATGGGAAACGGGAGTGGTGTTGGAGTTGTCCGGCAGCACCTGGGGCTGTTTGTTCAGCTCCACGATCAGCACCACCGCCAGAATGACGGCGGCGCACAGGGCCGGGATCAGTAGCCAACGGCGGCTATTTTCTCGCTTTTCCAGTCGCCGGGACGGCTGTTTTCTGCTGCTTTGCATATGAAGTGATTCTCCTTTTCAGTTCCGCAGCGTAGCGGGATATGTACCGTTTTCATGGAGCCGGGCCAGCTCCTGGGCCACGGCCTGGCGGTCCTCGTGATAGGTCATGCCGAACCAGCGGTCCGCCGAGTGCAGCACGGACACGGACAGCTGCCCCTTCTTCAGCAGGTCCCCTACCATGTTGGGCAGCAGGCACTCGGCCTTCAGCTCCTCCGGCGGCAGGGCGCGGAGGAAGTCCTCCAGATAGGTCTCCATCTGGTCAAAGATCGACGGCATGAAGCCCCAGAAGTTCATGGACACCGGCGTATCCGCCGCCAGCTCACGGCGCTGGCCGTCGGCCACGTCGGCAATGCTGCCGTCGGGGAACAGCTGGATCTTCAGGGCCTCGTGAATCCCGGCCAGGTGGCCGTTTTCCACCTGGCAAACGCCCCGGGACACGGTACCGTGGGCGCTGACGGTGTTGCGCAGCAGATAGCCCACCATGGTGGCCTTCCCCTGCTGCGGCAGACGGCCCAGCTCCTCATAGATGGCCCGGTAGGCGTCCACGCCGTAATAGTCGTCGGCGTTGATGACGCAGAAAGGCTCCTGCACATAGGGCCGGGCGCACAGCACGGCGTGGGTGGTGCCGAAGGGCTTGATACGCCCGGCGGGCACGGTATAGAAGGCCGGCAGACTGGAATAATCCTGCACGGCGTAGCATACCTCCACCGGCTCCCCGTCCCGGGCCGTCAGCCCGGCGATCCGGTCGCCGCAGAGGCTGCGCATCAGGTCCTGCATATCGTTTTTGATAATGAACACGATCTTGGTGAAGCCCGCCCGGATGGCGTCATGAATGGAGTATTCCATCAGAATTTCGCCGCCGGGGCCTACGCCGTCCACCTGTTTATTTCCGCCATAGCGGGAGCCAAGCCCGGCCGCCATGATAACAAGAGCTGCCTTCATATCTGTTTTCCTCCTCATATTCCGGACCCGGTGTTCCGCGCCGGGTCCGACAGTGTAGTTCATCATACCACATTTTTTCCGCCGCTTCAACCGTTTTACCGTATGAAACCGGGGACTGGGATGGTAAATATGGGGAAATTCATAAAATTGTTACAATTTGGGATGGAAATTTGCGGCCGCAGGATATATAATAGGAGACTGTTATAATAGGTGTGCTTTGCGAAGCGGCGCACCGGCGACTTATCCCATTGCAAAGGAGACACGCTATGACAACCGAAAAGACCTCCTCCCCCCGCCGCAGCGGGGCGGATTGGTTCGGCTTGATCGCCTTCGCCGTGCTGGTGATCTGCAGCGCGGTGCTGGTGGTGCGGCTGATATCCACCAAGTTCCTGCCCACCGGCCAGCTGCTGCTGGCAGTTGGGGCGCTTCTGGTGCTCAGCGGTCTGCACGGCTGGGTCCAGCTGCCCCACCGGGAGAAAACCGGCGGAAAGATCGCCTGCGGCATCGTGGCCCTGGTGCTGGCCGCCGCCATGCTCTATGGCGCGGTGGCTCTTGGTTCCGTGCAGCACGCCATCACCGATGTGGCGGACAAGTCCGTGGAGACGGACATCACTTGCGTCATCGTCAACGCCGATGACCCGGCCCAGAGTCTGGACGACGTCAAGGGCTACCGGTTCGGCATTCTGGAGGACCGGGATACCGAGAACACCCAGTCCCTGCTGCAGCAGCTGCAGGAGAAGCTGGGAGCGGCAGAGCACACGGCCTACGCCTCCCCTGCCCTGCTGACCGACGCTCTGTACGACGACCAGGTGGGGGCCATCCTGCTGAACAAGGGGTATATCCCCCTGCTGGAGGAGCAGGAGGGCTATGCCGACTTCTCCGACCGCACCCGGATTCTGTATGAATACACCACCACCAAGACCGTGGAGCCCGCCCCGGCGGATACCAACGCCCAGGTGGACGTGACCAAGGACCCCTTCGTGGTCTATTGCAGCGGCATCGACGCCCGCAGCAGCAACATCAACATCACCAGCCGCAGCGATGTGAACATTCTGGCGGTGGTGAACCCCACCACCCGGCAGATTCTATTGGTGAACACCCCCCGGGACTACTATCTGCCCCTGGCCCACAACGGCCAGCTGGACAAGCTGACCCACGCCGGGATCTACGGCACCGGCGAGTCCATGCAGACCCTGGACAATCTCTACGGCACCCACACGTCCTTCTATATGCGGGTGAACTTCGCCGGTCTCACCAAGATCGTGGACGCTCTGGGCGGCGTGGACGTATATTCCACCAAGACCTTCTCCATGGGTGGCTATAACTTCACCGAGGGTGTCAATCATCTGAACGGTGAGGCGGCCCTGTGCTTCTCCCGGGAGCGGTACGCCTTCGCCGACGGCGACAACCAGCGGGGCAAAAACCAGATGGCCGTGATTCAGGCCATTATCAGCAAGGCCTCCTCCCCTGCCGTGCTGAAAAATTATCAGACGCTGCTGTCCTCCCTGTCCGATGCGTTCATCACCAGTCTGAGCTATGACGACATCGCCTCCCTGGTGCAGATGCAGCTGCAGGATATGTCCGGCTGGCACGTTACCAGCTACGCCGTCTCCGGCTCCGGCGATACCTCGTATTGCTATGCTCTGGGCGATGCCGCCTGGGTCATGCGCCCCAATATGGACACCGTCAATACCGCAAAAGAGCTCATCCGCCAGGTCATGTCCGGCGAAACGCCTCAGATCCCCTGAGCGGCACACGCAAAAAGATATAGAGAAAAAACAAGGAGAAAACCCATGAGTTATCATCGCAGAAATGCCTATTCATCCTATTACGGTTCCCGGGGCGGAAGCCGGGGCCCGGCAGATTGGCTGGGACTGCTGGCCCTGCTGTGCATGCTGGTGTGCAGCGTGATCCTGCTGGTGCGGGTGCTGGACGCCGGAGTGCTGACCACGGTGCTGACCGTCGTGTTCATTCTGGTGCTGGTGCTTCTCAACGGACTGCACGCCTTTGTGCAGCTGCCGGTGCGCCGCAGCGTGGCCGGGAAGCTGGCCTGCTCCGTGGTGGCCCTGGCGCTGTCTGCCGCCATGATCTTCACCTCCACCGCCGCCGGCTCCTTTATGAAGTTCCTGTCCAACATTACCTCCGGCGGCTCCTCCAAGACCACCGTTTCCGTGGTGGTTCGGGCGGATGACAAGGCCGAAACCGTCAACGATACCTTCGGCTATACCTATGGAATCCTGGAGGCCATGGACCGGGAGAACACCGACGCCCTGCTGTCCCACATCGAGGACGGCCTGGGCCAGGTGCAGACCGAAACCTTCGGCACCCTGCCCCAGCTGGCCGATGCTCTGCTGAATAAGCAGGTGGACGCCATCATCCTCAACAACAGCTATTTCTCCGTCCTGAAGGGCACGGAGGGGTATCAGAGCTTCTCCAAGGACACCAAGGTCATTTACCGGTTCTCCATTGACAACCCGGATGCAGAGCCCATTGCCCCCAACGCCAACATTTCCCGGGAGCCCTTCGTGGTGTATTGCAGCGGCACCGATGAGCGGGTGGATTATATTCCCCTCAACAGCCGCAGCGATACCAATATTCTGGCTGTTGTGAACCCCTCCACCCACCAGATTCTGTTGGTCAGCACCCCCCGGGACTACTATCTGACGCTGCCCTCCAAGGGCCAGAAGGATAAGCTCACCCACTTCGGCCTCTACGGCATTGAGGAGTCCATCAAGGGCCTGGAGCAGCTGTATAACGTGGACGTGAACTATTACGCCCGGGTCCACTTTGCGGGGCTTGTGGGCGTTATCGACGCCCTGGGCGGCATCGACGTGAACTCGGACGTGGCCTTCAACACTGTGGGCATGGAGGTGCCCGACGAGGACGGCAGCGGCAACTTCCACTTCGCCGCCTACTCCTTCCAGCAGGGGCTGAACCACCTGGACGGCCGCCAGGCCCTGGCCTTCGCCCGGGAGCGGGACGCCTTTGACGACGGCGATATGCAGCGGGGCCGCAACCAGATGCTGGTGATCCAGGGCATCGTCAATAAGGCCGCCTCCCCGGCCATTCTCAAGAGCTATCAGGATGTGCTGGCCGCCGCCTCCGACTCCATCGCCACCAATATGCCCAAGGAGGACATCATCTCCCTGGTGAAGATGCAGCTGCAGGATATGTCCGGCTGGAACATCACTACATACGGCCTTGCCGGTGAAAACAGCGCCGACTATTGCTACAGTCTGGGAAATGACGCCCGGTACGCCGTGGTTCTGCCCAATGAACGGATGGTCGCCACTGCCCAGGACCTGATCCAGCAGGTTCTCCGGGGCGAGACGCCCACTGTGAAGCCCTGACGCAGAAAGGATGAAACGCTTATGAACGAACAAGAACAGCCCCGCCGCAGACGGCGCCGGCTCTGCCGCACCAGTGCCGACTGGTTCGGTCTGGCGGCCATGGGCCTGCTGATGATCTGCAGCCTGGTGCTGCTGGTGCAGCTGATGTCCACCAAGCTGCTGACGGACCTCTATCTGATTCTCATCGAGATCGTGCTGCTTCTGATCAACGCGGGCCATGTGATCATCCAGCTGCCCATCCGCCGGGTCAAGACCAGCAAGCTGGTGTGCGGCCTGCTGGCGGTGATCCTTTCGGGTCTGATGCTGTATGGCTCTGTGGCCGCCGCCTCCGGCAAAAGTGCCCTGCTGGCCATCGCCGGCAAGAACCTGCAAAAAACTACCTCCTATGTGGTGGTCATGGCGGATGATCCCGCCCGCAGCATCGGCGACACCGTGGGCTACACCTTCGGCATTCTCAGCCAGGACGCCGACATCAGCGCCGACAACACCAGTGCCCTGCTGGAGGACATCAAGGACGGTCTGGGCGGCAAGGTGGACACCACCACCTATTCGGAGCTGACCTCCCTGGCGGACGCCCTGTACGACGGAAACGCAGGGGCCATCATCCTCAATTCCGGCTATCTCACCGCCCTGGATTCGCTGGACGATTACAGCACCTTCACCCAGGACACCCGCATCATCTATGAGTTCAGCACCACCAAGGAGCTGGAGCCCATCAAGCCCAACGCTTCCATCACCTCCCAGCCCTTCGTCGTCTATTGCAGCGGCATCGACGCCCGCAGCTCGGACATCAATATCCAGAGCCTCAGCGACGTGAACATTCTGGCGGTGATCCATCCCCGGATCCACCAGATCCTGCTGATCAACACCCCCCGGGACTACTATGTGCCCCTGGCCCGCAACGGCCAGCGGGACAAGCTGACCCACGCCGGTATGTACGGCATCGACGAGTCCGCCGCCGTTCTGGGGAATCTCTACGGCGTGAAGGCGGACTACTACGCCCGGGTGAACTTCGCCGGACTGAAGAAGATCGTGGACGCCCTGGGCGGCGTGGACGTAAACTCCGACTATGAGTTTACTACCGTGGGCATGGAGGTGCCCAACGAAAACGGCGACGGCGTCCACATGGCGGGCTACACCTTTACCAAGGGCATCAACCACCTCAACGGCGAGCAGGCCCTGTGCTTCGCCCGGGAGCGCCACGCCTTTGACGACGGCGACAACCAGCGGGGCAAGAACCAGATGGCCGTGATCCGTGCCATCGTGGATAAGGCCTCCTCCCCCGCCATCCTCAAGGGCTATCAGAAGGTGCTGGACGCCGTGTCCACCTCCTTCATCACCAGCCTGACCTATGAGGACATCAGCAGCCTGGTGCAGATGCAGCTGCGGGACAACGTTCACTGGAACATCACCAGCTACTCTGTCAGCGGCGAGGGCGGCATGGAGCCGTGCTATTCCGCCGGAGGCGAGGAGCTGTGGGTCATGTGGCCCGACGCCACACAGATCAACACCGCCAAGGGCCTGATCCAGCAGGTTTTGAACGGCGAGACCCCCACCCTGCCCCAGGATTGACACAGGTAATCTAAACCCAAGCAAAATGCCCGGCAGTGCCGGGCATTTTGCGGGTCCGCAAACCAACGCGAGGATAGAAAGAGGAGAGAAGAACCATGAAAAAGAAAACCCTGGGGCATATTTATGCCCTGTTCACCATCCTGGTCTGGGGCAGCTGCTTCGTGCTGACCAAGGTCATGCTGACGGCCTACACCCCCACCCAGATCATCCCCCTGCGGATGGGGCTTGCATACCTGACCCTGTGGGCCCTGCGGCCCAAAACCATGAAGCTCCCCTGGAAGGATGAGCTGATGTTCATCCTCATCGGCATCACCGGCGGCAGCTTCTACTTTTTCCTGCAAAATACTGCCTCGGCCCACACCTCTGCCGCTAATGTCAGCATTCTGGTATCCATGTCCCCGATTCTGACGGTGATTCTGGCCCAGCTGTTCTCCCGGAAGGGCGAAAAGCTGGGAAAGCTGGTATACATCGGCGCGGTGGTGGCCATTGCCGGTGTGGTGCTGGTGGTGCTCAACGGCACCCTGTCCTTCCACCTGAGCCCTCTGGGGGACCTGCTGGCCCTGGCCGCCGCCCTGATGTGGGCGGTATACTCCATCCTGGTGAAGAAATATACCGAGCGGTATGACAACTTCCTGGTGACCCGCCGGGTGTTCCTGTGGGCCTTCCTGACCTCCCTGCCTCTGGTGCTGCTGACGGACGGTCTGCCCAGTCTGACGCCCCTGTTCACCCAGCCCAATATCCTGATCTCCTGGCTGTTTCTGGGCGTATTCGGCAACGCCGTGTGCTTCGCCATCTGGAACATCGCCTTCAAGCGCCTGGGCGTGGTAGTCACCAACAACTACCTGTACGCCTCCCCCTTTGTCACCGTGGTGGTGGGCTGGCTGCTGCTGGACGAGAAAATCAGCTGGATGAGCATCCTGGGGGCGGTGCTGATCACCCTGGGCGTCATTTTCGCCAACAAGAGCACGGAGCAATAACGCCATGGAGATCCGAAAGAGCACGACCGATGACGTCCCCGCCATTCTGGAGATCTTCCGGGCCGCCAAGGCGTACATGGCCGCCCACGGCAACCCCACCCAGTGGGGCGGCGGCTATCCGGGGCTTCCCGAGCTGCTGCCGGACATTGCCCGGGGCGACAGCTATGTCCTGACAGACGGCGGCGTCATCGTCGGCACGTTTTCGTTTATCATCGGCGACGAACCCACCTATCAGGTGCTGCTGAACGGACAGTGGCACGCGGACCGGCCCTACGGCACCATCCACCGCCTGGCCTCAAGCGGCACGGTCCGCGGGGTGTCCCGGGCCTGTTTCGACTTCTGCACCGGCCTTTCCGACTATGTGCGGGTGGACACCCACGCGGATAACCGCGCCATGCAGGCCGCCATTGAGGACTACGGCTTCCGGAAATGCGGGAATATCTACGCCTCCAGCGGCACCCTGCGCACAGCCTATGACTATGTGCGGGAGGGCTGATACCCGACTTGAAGTAAAAATCGGCTGTCCACCCAGGGGG
>OGFN01000616.1_pt1 | contig 16969 bp, 18 predicted proteins | sample 1570921 | NCBI WGS metagenome assembly OGFN01 (sample SAMEA2581940, study PRJEB24529) | metagenome | biome: Human gut stool | place: China | collected 2011
TCGCTCAGCCATTGTTCGAGTTCTCTGGCGCTTGCTCTGGTTGTGGTGAAACTCCATACGTTAAATTGATTTCTCAGTTGTTCGGTGACCGTGAAATGGTTGCTAACGCTACTGGATGTTCTTCTATCTACTCTGGTTCTGTTCCTTCAACTCCTTACACAACAAACGAAAAAGGTCAGGGTCCTGCTTGGGCTAACTCATTGTTCGAAGACTTCTGCGAATTCGGTTTGGGTATGGAATTGGCTAACAAGAAACTGCGTAATCGTCTGGAAGAAGCTATGAAAGCTGCTATCGCTGCAGAAGGTACTCCAGCAGAATACAAAGAAGCATTCCAGGAATGGATCGACGGCCGCAACGATGCTGATAAGAGCAAAGCTGCTGCTGAAAAGATCATCCCGATGGTGGAAGCTGCAAAAGATAAATGCTCTTACTGCGCTACTATCGCTGAATTCAAGGACTATCTGATCAAACGTTCACAATGGATTATCGGTGGTGACGGTGCTTCATACGATATCGGTTACGGAGGTTTGGATCACGTTATCGCTTCTGGCGAAGATGTAAACATCCTGGTATTGGATACTGAAGTTTACTCTAACACTGGTGGTCAGTCATCTAAGGCTACTCCTCTGGGTGCTATCGCTAAGTTCGCTGCTTCAGGTAAGAGAGTACGTAAGAAAGACTTGGGTATGATTGCTACTACTTACGGTTATGTTTACGTAGCTCAGATTGCTATGGGTGCTGACCAGGCTCAGACTTTGAAAGCTATCCGCGAAGCAGAAGCTTATCCAGGTCCATCATTGGTTATCGCATATGCTCCATGTATCAACCACGGTTTGAAAGCTGGTATGGGTAAATCTCAGGCTGAAGAAGCTAAGGCTGTAGAATGTGGTTACTGGCACTTGTGGCGCTTCAACCCAGCATTGGAAGAAGAAGGTAAGAATCCGTTCTCACTTGACTCTAAAGAACCAAACTGGGAAGGCTTCCAAGACTACTTGAAGGGTGAAGTTCGTTTCGCTTCTGTAATGAAACAGTATCCTACTGAAGCTGCAGACTTGTTCGCTGCTTGTGAAGACATGGCTAAGAAACGTTATGCTTCTTACAAGCGTATGGCTGCAATGGACTGGAGTGAAGAATAATTCTCCTGTTTTATTAAACAAGTATTCTGATAAATAATAAAAGAGATTCAAGAACTATTTCTTGAATCTCTTTTTTATTTATCCATTCTCCTCATTTCCTCACCAATATTACAGCTACTGATTACTATAAAAACATAATAATAAGATATCATTGCTGTGCGATATTTTTCTAATCATTAATAACTTATTGACACAATAAAATTAAACAGTAACTTTAACAAGGGAACTTATCTATCAATACTTCGGTAAATTTTTACCGAAAAATTAAAAGTTAAACAATATATCTGGAATAACGGTATAAAAGGCACGAAAATGCGCTGAATGGCTTAGTATAAAAGCATTTATGAAGCCAACCGGTGCCAAAGAAAAAAATGAGGTAACGCAAAGGAAAGCGGAATATTGAAGAAGAACGGTCTCCAAATCATTACCCGCTGAAATGTGATTTTTAACACATGGCACTGAAAGTTTCTCCGTATGGCTTCGATTGGCTTACATGGTCTAACTCGTTGAGTAGTAACTTTGCAAACAAAAAAACGAGTATGGCAAGAAGTACATTCAAAGTGCTGTTCTACGTGAACGGCAGCAAGGAGAAAAACGGCATTGTCCCCATCATGGGACGGGTGACAATCAACGGGACTGTGGCGCAGTTCAGTTGCAAGCGGAGCATCCCGAAAACGCTTTGGGACGTGAAAGGGAACAAGGCGAAAGGCAAGAGTGCGGAGGCACGAAACATCAACCTTGCCCTTGACAACATCAAGGCGCAAATCATCAAGCATTATCAAAAGTTATCCGACCGTGAAGCGTTCGTGACAGCGGAGATGGTGCGCAATACCTATCAGGGTATCGGCAGTGAGTATGAAACGCTCGTCAGGGCATTTGACAAGGACTGCGCCAACTTCCTCAAACGTGTGGGCAAGGACCGTACCATCGGCACATATAAGGTGATGGTGCGTTCGAGGAACTATGTGGCGGCTTTCATCAAGTCGTTCTACAAGCGTACCGATATGTCTATGCTGGAACTCACGCCCGACTTCATCAAGGAGTTTGCGGCATATCTCACGAATGAAAGAGGGTTGAAGAACGCCACGATATGGCTTCATTGCATGTGGCTGAAAGGAGTAGTGATGCGTGCGCACTACAACGGACTGATACCGAGAAATCCGTTTGCGCAATTCCACATCAGTCCGAATGTGAAAGAGCGTGAGTATCTGACGGAGGACGAGATAAAGGCCATCATGAAGCACGAGTTTGAAAGTCCCACCCTCACGCTGGTACGCGACCTTTTCATCTTCGCCTGCTTTACGGCATTGAGTTTCGTGGATATGAAAGAACTTACTACAGACAATATCGTAGAGATAAACGGTGAGAAATGGATTATAGGCAAGCGGCATAAAACCGATGTTCCGTTCCAAGTGAAACTGCTTGATATACCTATGCAGATAATCGAACGGTACAAGAACCGTTCGGAGGACAAATCCGTATTCGGGAAAATCAATTACTGGACGATGTGCAAGCAACTGAAAAAGGTCATACAGGAATGTGGCATAGAGAAGCAAATCTCCTATCATTGTGGGAGGCACACCTTCGGAACATTGGCACTGACAAAGGGAATGCCAATCGAGAGCGTAAGCCGTGTATTGGGACACACGAACATCGTCACGACCCAAATCTACGCAAAGATAACCACGCAGAAACTTGACAACGACCTGACCATGTTCGGTGACAAACTGAGCAAGACGTTTAACGGTATCACAATATCATGAGTATGGGAAGAAACATCATAATAGTAAATGAATACGGCAATATCGTCATGCCGGAGAATATCGCCAACATTTGGATGAGCGAGCCGGAATTGGTGGAACTGTTCGGGGTAATCGCCCCGACACTCCGTGCTGCCATCAGAGCCATATATAAAAGCAACGTACTGAAGGAATATGAGGTGCAGAAGTATGTCCGGCTGGAGAACGGCTATAATGCGGATGTGTTCAATTTCCCGATGATAGTTGCACTTGCTTTCCGTATTAACAGTTTCGGAGCGGAACAGGTGCGCAATGCCATACTTAAAAGGCTGTACTTGCGAAAAGAGAAAACAAGTATCTTCTTTTCGCTGAGCAGCAACGGAACAAAAGTATCTAATTATCAGGCATAAGATATATGGATATGACGACATGAAGTAGTGAGACCTATGCGTATTCCCATTGCCAACAATATATTTGTTCGAGTACACGAATAGGCGTATTGCCATTCATACGTATGACCACGACAAGCCCGAAGGAGCAAACCTATAATGGATGCTTTTTCGGGCTTGTTTTTATTTGCTCCTTACCTGTTTCCTGTGCAATTCACAGCAAGTTTTTCCTTCCATGTAAATTTTGCGCCGTTCTGCTGCGATTTGCTTATCAGGCTTTCGCGTGACTTGCCGTAGTTTTGCACACGGTTAATTATTAACGATTTAAGCAAAATGTAAATGGCAAAGACAAAGAATGAAAAGGAGGAGTTTATCCGAGTGGGTACGACCCTCTACAAGTTAGTGAACCAGCCCCGTCTGAACGGCGGCTATGTGAAAAAGCGTATCGTGTGGAACAACGAGACGCTTCGGCAGGATTACGGGAAGGACTATCTCGCCACCGTGCCGAAGTATGACGGTTTCTGCACCGTGCCCGACCATGTGGACTACCGTCCCGTGGTAGACAAGTTCCTGAACCTCTACGAGCCGATAGACCATGTACCAAAGGAGGGCGATTTCACGCATATCCAATCATTGGTACGCCACATCTTCGGGGAGCAATACGAGTTGGGTATGGATTACCTGCAACTGCTCTACCTGCAACCCGTTCAAAAGTTGCCTATCCTGCTGTTGGTGTCGGAAGAACGCAACACGGGCAAAAGCACGTTCCTGAACTTCCTGAAAGCCGTGTTTCAGAACAATGTAACCTTCAATACCAACGAGGACTTCCGAAGCCAGTTCAATTCCGATTGGGCAGGCAAGCTGCTCATTGTGGTGGACGAGGTGCTGCTCAACCGCAGGGAGGACAGCGAGAGGTTGAAGAACCTCAGCACCACCTTATCCTACAAGGTTGAAGCCAAAGGCAAAGACCGTGACGAGATAGCGTTCTTCGCCAAGTTCGTGCTATGCTCCAACAACGAGTATCTGCCCGTAATCATAGACACAGGGGAAACACGCTATTGGGTACGCAAGATAGACCGCCTGTAGTCCGATGATACCGACTTCCTGCAAAAGCTGAAAGCTGAGATACCAGCCTTTCTCCATTTTCTGCAACACAGAACACTATCCACCGAAAAGGAAAGCCGGATGTGGTTCGCCCCGTCATTGCTGCATACCGAAGCCTTGCAGAAGATTATCCGTAGTAACCGCAACCGACTGGAGATAGAGATGCACGAGCTTATACTTGACATCATGGAGAGTACAGGCACGGACACCTTCTCGTTCTGTTATAACGATATTCTTCTTTTGCTGATGCACTCGCAGGTAAAAGCGGAGAAGCACCAGGTACGGAAGGTATTGCAGGAATGTTGGAAACTCACCCCTGCATCCAACGGACTGACCTATACCACCTACCAGTTCAATTACAATCGGGAGTGCCGGTATGAGCCGATAAAAAGGGTCGGTCGTTTCTATACCGTCACAAGGGAACAGCTTGAATCCCTGTAACATCTTTCTCTTTTTGTTGAATTGTTGAATAGGTATATAACCATGCTGAAAACAAATAACATACACTCTCAACAAATGCTCAACAATCGAAAAGCAATGTTGAGGGAGGAACGGCAACCGTTTGTCGGACACCCTATTTGTGAGTGGTTTGTTGAGAAGATGTTGAGGATATAAAGCATTAACATACAATGTAATACATGTGCCATTCATCAAATCAACGTTTTTACAATCATCATCAAATCCGTAGAAATAATACATCATGAACATCCAGGAAGCAAAACAAATCAGAATCGCAGACTATCTGCAAAGTCTGGGCTACATGCCCGTAAAGCAACAAGGCAACAGCCTATGGTATAAATCCCCGTTCCGTCAGGAAACGGAAGCCTCGTTCAAGGTGAATACCGACCGCAACCTATGGTTCGATTACGGGCTGGGCAGAGGTGGCAACATCATCGCGCTGGCAGGGGAACTATATGCGTCCGATTACGTGCCTTATCTGCTCAATAAGATAGCGGAACAGGCTCCGCACATCCGTCCCGTATCTTTCTCTTTTCGCCAGCAAGCATCCGAGCCGAGTTTCCAACAGTTGGAGGTGGGAGAACTTACCCATCCTGCATTGCTCCATTACTTGCAGGAACGGGGCATAAACATCGGTTTGGCGAGGTCGGAATGTAAGGAACTGCACTTCATCCATAACGGCAAGCCCTATTTCGCCATCGGCTTTCCGAATGTGGCAGGAGGATATGAGGTGCGCAACCGCTTCTTCAAGGGCTGTATCGCACCGAAAGACATCAGCCATATCCGTCAGCAGGGAGAGCCGAGAGAGAAATGCCTCGTGTTCGAGGGCATGATGGACTACCTTTCTTTCCTCACGTTGCGGATGAGGAACTGCCCGACCATACCGAACCTTGACGGGCAGGATTACGTCATCCTCAATTCGGTTGCCAATGTTTCCAAAGCCATAGATGTACTGCACGGGTACGGGCGCATCCACTGTCTTCTTGACAATGACGAGGCAGGAAGAAATGCGTACTTTGAGTTGGCAAGAGAGTTCAGCGGACACATCCGCGACTTCTCCGACAACTATAACGGGCACAAAGACCTGAACGATTACCTGTGCGGAATCCGCCAGAATTTAACCGTTAATCCACCGCCAAGAACCATCGTAAAACCCAAGAAGAAAGGGCTGGGATTGTGACATCCCGAATGGTAAAAACGGGAGTTGCTCAAAATTCATTTCTTAAGGATTTGGAGGTAGCAAGTTTGTGTTTCGGGTGTACCGAAACCGCTTGCTACCCACCATCCATGTTGAAGGAGGTGGCATCCCGTTGGTCTATACAGTATAATCACTAACGTAATGGAATAAATGAAATATGGAACAAAATAGAGAACACAAAGAACGCAACAAGGGAGGTCGTCCCAAGAAGGAAGCGACCGAGAAACTGAAATACCGTGTCACGGTGAAGATGGCAACAGCCGATTACTTTCGTCTGCTGACACGGGCGTATGAGGTAGGTATATCGCCGAGCGAGTACATGAGAGAATGTTTCCGCAACGGTTATGTCAAGGGTCGGCTGTCGGAAGAACATGCCGGATTCATCCGCCAGCTCTGCGGCATGGCGAACAATCTCAACCAGCTTGCGCACAAGGCGAATGCCGGAGGCTTCCATGATGAAAAGTGGAACTGCAAGGTGGCGGTGGCAAGGATTCACGAACTGATAACCAAGATAGGGATATGATGGCGAAAATCGTAAAGGGAAGCGACTTCAAGGGTGTGGTGGACTATATCCTTGACAAAGGCAAAAATGCCCAATTTGTCGCGTACAAAGATTTGTTCTTAGAGAACAGGGAAACCATCGCCATGAGTTTCAATGCCCAGTCGCGGATGAACGGCAAGGTAGCCAAACCTGTCGGGCATATCGCATTGAGCTTTTCCAAAGAGGATGAGCCACGACTGACGAACCGTGTCATGGCTGATATAGCACTTGAATACATGGAACGGTTGGAGATTAAGGACACGCAGTTCTTCATCGCCCGGCACTTTGACAAGGAGCATCCGCACGTGCATATCGCTTTCAACCGCATAGACAACAACGGCAATACCATATCCGACAAACACGAGCGTCTGCGCAGCACCCGTATCTGCAAGGAACTGACCTTGAAATACGGCTTGCACATAGCAAACGGAAAGGACAATGTCAAGCGCAACCGCCTGAAAGAGCCGGACAGGACGAAGTATGAGCTTTATGACATCCTCAAAGCCGAAGTCGGCAGGTGCGGTAACTGGAACGTGCTTGTCGCCAACCTGAAACGGCAAGGCGTGGAAGTGTATTTCAGCCACAGAGAGCAGACTGACGAGATACAGGGCGTTGTATTCACCAAGAACGGCTATCGCTTCAACGGCTCCAAAGTGGACAGGCGTTTCAGTTATTCCAAGATTGACACAGCTTTGCAGCGTAACAGACGAGAGGAACGTATGGGAATGGTTACCAAAGCACATGAAGCGGCTACACCAAACACACCATCCGGTACGGAACAAAGCGAGTTTTTCAACGGTTCGTTAGGATTGCTGAACGGCAGTGGCTCATCTTACAATGCCGCTGATGCGGAAGCCAATCAGGAAATGGCGAAGATACTTCGCAGGAAGAAGAAACGTAAACGAGGATTTAGATTGTGAAAGTTATATCCAACAACGATGCTGAACTTTACTATCAAGTAATAGAACATCGCCACACATTCATCGGTTTGTGGGGCTTTGATTGTAATCAAAATGCTGAATAACAAGATTAAAACAAAATAATTTTTTAACCTCTGCCACGATTTTTCTTACCTTTGTCGTACTTTTGCAGAAAAAAGCAAGTGATTATGCCAAATAACGATAGAGGACAAAGCCTGATAAGCAAGTATGTCTGGGTAATAGAAACAATCTACCGCGCAAAAAAGATTACGTTCAAAGAACTGAACAAACGTTGGCTACTCCACGACATTAGTCGTGGAGTGGAAATACATAAGCGCACCTTTGACAATTGGCGTTATACCATCTGGGATATGTTCGGCATTGACATTGCGAACGAAAATCGTGGTGAATACCGATATTACATATCTAACGAAGAAGACATATCTAAGAATGGGCTGCGCTCATGGCTCTACAATACAATATGTGTGAGTAATGCCTTGACCAATAGTCAAAATATCAAAGAACGCATACTATTAGAGTATGTTCCCTCTGGGCAAGAACACCTTCAAACGATAATTGAAGCGATGAAGGAGAACCGTGTGCTCAACATCTCGTATCAAAGCTATTGGAAGGACGAGGAACACAACTTTGATGTAGAACCATTCTGTATTAAACTTTTCCGTCAGCGGTGGTATTTGGTTGGACGTAGCACATACGCATATTATCATCAGCAAGCACCAAGAATCTACAGCCTCGACCGCATCACTTTTTTACATAAAACAGACCAGCCTTTTGATATGCCAAAGGATTTTTCTGTTGAGGATTTCTTCTTCGGATGTTTTGGTATCATTGCAGACAATGAAACAGATGTGGAGCGTGTAAAACTGAAAGTAAATGCAGGGCAAGCCAACTACATCCGAAGTCTGAAGCTCCATTCTTCGCAGGAAGAGACGGAACGAAATCCAGAATATAGCATCTTTATTTATTACCTGCGCCCCACATACGACTTCCTGCAAGAGATATTGTGGCAAGGCGAGGATGTGGAGGTTCTTGAACCTTTGTGGCTGCGAAAGGATATAACAGAGAAGTTAGAGAGGATGATGAAGAAATATAAAAAGGAGAGATAAGGATGAAAGTATATGCTCATTTTTTGAAATCAGAAAAAGATGGCTTTCAATATCGTTGGAGGACATTACTGCAATTCGGAAACTCTTGGGACATAATAGGCTCTGTTGTGATGAAGAATCCTGGAAGTGCAAGTCTCCGAGACATTGCAATCAGTGAGGAAACACTGCGCAAACTCTCCAGTTTTGATGATAGCACATGTGCTTGGCATACCTTCTCGGCAGACAACACAATGATATTGATAGAGAAATTATTCGTCATCAAGAATGGTGGCAAACCGCTTGATGGTGTAATACAGATTTTCAATCTGTTCAATATCCGTAATGCAGATTTGGCCCAAGCTCTGAAAGACGGCAAACGTGCGAAGGAATCAGTTTATTCCACTATTGAAGATGATATTGCATCAATGAGAACTTTTTCAGCCCCGGTATATATAGGATGGGGCGGGCTTGGCAATCTTCTTGAGTTCGAGCAACAAGCGAATCAATACTTTGCTTTTATAAAAAATGAGCTGCGACAAGATTATCTTTGGCATGATTTTAGTCGGAATCTATTCTACCATCCGCAATATCTTTTAGGACGTGGCAAGAACAGGAAACATTCAAAGTGGTTGCTAAATGCCTTCTGTGCCAATTCGACAGATGCCGCTACTGACTTTGCTTGGGTTCCACCAATTACAATAGATAGGGCACAAATTATTGATGCGGTTAAAGAACGGACTGATGCGAGTAAATGGTATGAGAAATGTCGGTTTCAGTTCTATCAAGGATTACAGGTGACTTTTGACAAGAAAACTGTCAATATCCGATTCGTTGAACGTTCCGAGAACAGGACTTTTACGCCAAGGGATTATCATGGAAAGGCATATCAAATGGCGACAAAAATTCTGTTGGAAAACTTTGGATATATTGGGCCTGAAAACGCTTGGATAGGAAGAAAGCAATACGCTTCATTTGGGGCAAACGTTGCAGACATATCCGATGGCATTATGAAAGAACTGGCATCCATCACTTCTACTTTAAAAAGAAAAGCAGTGCTATTATGAAAGACTTTGCGGCAATAGATTTTGAGACAGCCAATAATGAGCGCAGTTCAGTTTGCTCAGTTGGCATTGTAATAGTGCGTGGTGGGGAGATAGTGGATAAGTTCTACTCCCTCATCAAACCAGAACCTGAATATTACAATTACTGGTGTAGTCAAGTGCATGGTTTAAATATAGCCGACACAAAGAATGCTCCGGTCTTTCCAGATGTGTGGAAACAAATAGAGCCAAAGATTGAGGGTCTCCCATTAGTTGCTCACAACAAAGCATTCGATGAAAGCTGTCTGAAAGCCGTCTTCCGTGTCTATCAGATGGACTATCCCGACTACGAGTTCCATTGCACCTGCATCGCTTCACGCAGGCGTTGGCCGGAAGGCCAGCACAACCTAGACATCATCGCCGCGCGCTGCGGATATGACTTAAAGAACCACCATCACGCCTTGGCTGACGCGGAGGCGTGTGCAGCTATTGCATTAGAGATATTATAACCACTTTATATTTTATAATTATGCTATATATAAATGATTGGAGCATAAATCAGCTCAAAAAGAAATACAAAAAACGTAGAATATCTGATTATAGTCCTTCCGGGTCTTGGCAAACGAGCCGGTATGTACATATATATATCGATGGTTTTGACGATAACTTGCATTATGAATATAAAATAGACGGAAAATGGAACGGAAGAGTTGAATTGCATTTTGAAGGTGATTGGGAAACAAAATACGGAGCATTGATAGACCGTTTGATGAATGAGACCCAGAACAGTGATGAACTAAATTGGTCAGAATGGTATTGGGGGTATAGGTGTCAGCATTCCAAAAAGATTAACACCATTGAGGAACTGTTTGAGACAATGTCATACATGATGGAGCTCTTTGACAAACTAATAAAGAATGCATCATCTGCAATGCCGTCCTTCGAACCGCAAACAATAGATTGTGACCTTATGCTTCCTCAACAAGACGGCAAGGTTGATATTTTTGAAAAGAGTTTGGGGGACGTTTTAAGGTTACGCTTATCAATTCCAAACTATCAAAGAATATATTGTTGGGAAGAAAACAATGTAAAATGTCTCTTGAACGACGTGTATGAGCACATCTGCAATAATACCACAACACCATATCGGTTAGGAACTATTATTCTTCATTCTCACGATGGAAAGTATGACATTATTGATGGTCAGCAAAGGCTTGTCACTCTTACACTTCTCCTTTCCGAAATCGGAGTGAGATCCCACTTGTTAGATGAGAAATTTACCTCTCAAAGATCCATAGAATATGTAGCTTATAATAAGTATCTTATTCACGAATTCGTACAAAGACATCTGACAATCCATGATAGCATTGAAAAATTGAAAGATATGCTTGAGTTTAGCGTACTCGTACTCCAAAATACATCAATAGATTTAGCATATACCTTCTTCTCAAACCAAAATTCACGTGGTGTTGCCCTTACGGACTATGATTTATTGAAGGCGCATCATTTAAGATATATTCCTGCTACTTGTGAACAACAGTCAAAACATGCGGCAGAAAAATGGAACAAGATGATAGAAGATGGTAGAAGTGACAATGACGACATATCACAGCCAGATTACGTTAGGACATTGGACACATATATATATCGTCTAAGAAAATGGATGCGCAAAAAAGAATGTGATGATAGTCTTGATAACTATCGGGTTAAACGCGAATATGAGGCTGCCCCAATTGTGGAAGAGATACCTCCTTTTGGTGAAAAGTTCTATTTCAATGAACCTATTCAGGGTGGTTCGCATTTCTTTGCTTATGTGGAACAGCATGTTCAAAAGTATCATGAATTCATAAATACAGAGGAGTTCAAGAGTATTCATAATACCATCGTCGGAGGCAGTAACCAGTGGTATCGTGACATTATTGAAAGTCTGTTGTTTTGCTATTTCCTAAAGTTTGGGAATTATTATCTTTCAGATGCCTTGGTTGTTATTATGCGAATCCTATTACAACATAGATACATAAGTACAAGAGCCATCAAAGCTTCTATCGTCAGATACGCGGGAGATTCTGAATTGGTATTAATAATTGACCAGGCAACATCGCCTACGTTCTTCTTGGCAGAGGCAAGGAATATAGCCAAAGAGCTTTCATATCCTTTACGTAAAGACATGTCGCCTATAATGCGGGAAATGAGAATGAGAGCTTCAAACATCTCAAAAAAATTAGAGAACAATATAGTTGTTGAATCATTTAAAAATTTGAATCGATGAAATATACTCCGTATAAAATAACAGAAGAAAAACTGTTCTTCTCCATTCCTATCTATCAGAGATTATTTGAATGGGATACAGAAAATATAGTCACTCTGCTTAATGATTTGAAGTCAGAGTATGAGCATACAAATGGGGAAGGCGACTACTTCATAGGAATGCTTACATCAACGAAAAATAATGAACTGGTTGATGGACAACAACGCTTTACTGTCATGATGCTTTTAGGAAGTGTCATGCAAGATTATTACAACGATTGGAAGTCGTTTCTAATCACTGATAATAAATCTCGTCTTGACTTTTCTTCCCGACCTTTGGACAACACTTACTTGAGATCACTAATAGAGCATAAAGAAGATGGAAACCATACCTTTAGAAACCTCAAGATATTAGAGGCCAATTTACAGATTAGGAAATTTGTAGAAAAAGAATACATACAGGATGAAGAAAAAGCGTCGTTTGCTAAATACATTTTCAAGCATTTATGTTTCTTTATTTCAAAACTCCCTGAGGGTTACAGCCCAAAAGACCTAAACAAATATTTTGAGAGAATGAACACATCCGGAAAGAACCTTGAGCAACATGAAATTCTAAAGGTGAAACTCCTTAGTAACTTGGATGGCGACATAGACAAGTATATGTTGCTTTGGAATAAACTGGCCGATGTTGATACTCTGCTTATCCGTAAAGGAAAAGATGAGAATCTGACTGAAATCAAACGACAGGCTCTTCAATCAAACATCTCTACGGTTTTCGCAAATAATCTGATAGATGGCATTGATCATGTGGTTCATGACGATGGTACCTCAATAGACAGTATTGAAATGTCTGCTTCTGCGCCAAAAAATGACCGTGAGATAAACAAGGGCTCCCGTTGTGCTCTGTCATTCCCATATTTATTACTTCAAGTTCTTTACCGGAAATTGAACAAGAAGATAAAAGGAGAGATTAGAGATTTCTTTAAACCAAGTGACCTCCTTTCTACTTTTGAAAAATATCTACCGTTTAATGGCGATAATGTTAATCCGGAGGACATCAAGGATTTCATGGAACGATTACTAAAAGCACGTCTTGCCTTAGACTTTTGCTTTGTTCGTCCAACAGAATATGGATTCTCCCTCGACATGAACCAAAGCGAGGATAACAATGAACTTAAAAAGTTATTGATGTTTCAATCTATGCTGTATGTATCATCTTCCAATTATACAAACTATAGGTGGTTTAATTGGCTAATGGATGACATCGACAAATATGGAATACCGCAACCGGACGCATTATTCAAGTCAATGAAAAGAAAGGCTGATGAAGCATTCCCGCTTCCACCTTATGAACAACTATCGTATAGAAATGATATTCGTTATTGGTTCTGGAGATTGGATTTTTATATTTGGCGACATCGCAAGGAACTGTTTGATAAGGATTCGCCAGAACTTACAATTGCTGAAAATTATATATTCAAGCGTAATCGAAGTATAGAACATATTGCACCTCAAACGCCACAAAGCAATTCTATGATGAAATGGGATAATTCCGATGATGACAATAATTTGCGAGATAGTTTTGGAAATCTCGTAATGATTTCACAAGGTCTGAACTCATCATTAAGCAACGAATCTTATGAGGTTAAGACTGCTCACGTGCAATCTTTTTGCAATGGTTCGAAGTCCGGTTCCATAGAAAGTCTAAAGTTGCTTGTAGTGCATAAGAACTATCCCCAAGGGTGGACTAAAGAATCGATTGAAGAACATGGAATGGAGACGTATAAATGGCTTGAAAACAGTGTAAGAGATGAATCGGGAGCTGTTGACTAATCTTTGACCGAGTCCCTATCCCAATCAAAAATTAGCTTATTCTCTTATCTCTAACTCGTTTAAAGGTTTATTTTTATCTTATTGTGAACTTCACAGCCACCACTTTGCAGAGGTGGCTTTTAATTTTGCGCCATAAATTCAAAGAAAGAGATTATGGCAAAAGACAAAGACAACTGGAGTCACAAGAATGATTACCCAATAGAGGAGATATGGAATACTAATAATATGCTTGCACAGGATATCGCTCAACGACTTACGGCATTCAAGGCTTTAGAGAAGCATGGACATCCTGCGGATATGAAAGATATGCGTGAATGGAATAACACCATTCAAAAGATGATTGATGCGTTTGAACTCATGAAATATTCCCGAGTTGTGGACAAGAACGAACAGAAAGCCATTGATGAGGGATTACAGCTCTTTTGCGAATACTTCAGTTATTTGTGGGACTAAATAAGTAAGATACTATGGCAAAGAAATTTAATAGTGTAATGCCTGAAAATGAGATTAATATCATTGAGAGTATCTGCAAGAAAGGGAAAACGCCCAAAGAGTGTGCCACTATAAAGAAGTTTATAGTAGAGACAATCAATGATGGAAACTTAATGATTGGCTTTGATTTAAGCGACTTCATGACTTTGTTTCATAATGATGGAACCATTTCTGTTTTGGAAGCATCTACCGACGCTTTGGATGAAAACCGAATGGAAAAGTTGTTGGATCAATTGATACAGCAATGTGAAGTTACATCTTTTCATGAGATGATACTTTGCATTCGTTGTCCCAAAGTTAACGAACTTACGATGTCAGAACTGTGTTTGTTAGGAGATTGGTTCGACAAATTTGATGAAGGCATTCAGATACTATGGGGATTTACTCATGAAGAGCTTCAGGATAATCCCCAACTTCATGCTACGGCATTAGTCCAATAATGCTTTATGGCAAATTACTAAAATCTAAAATGAAAACTGATATGACGTATAAAGAACTTTTGAATAGTGTAAGCTTTGATGAGGTAGCATCATTCATTCTAAAGATGTACCCGGACACAAAGGAAAACCTGGGCTGGTATAAGATACATTTTGATATGCTTCGTCATCTGACTCCGGTATATCATGAGGATACAAACGATTTGGTATGCAGTATTACTCTTGAAAATTGGGAAGATGGAAAAGAACCCTGCCTTGCGGCCTTCCCTATGGAGGGTGAGCTTTGGGAACATTCTCTAACCAAAGAAATCATTCTTGCTTCTGATGTAAATGCCTCGAAAGAAGAAATTGCGGCATGCTGCCTATGGCATACCTCTTTTTATGGTTTTGTAAATAAGGATGTGAAAGACACCTTCAAGTATGAAATAGAATTGCAACAAAGAGAGTCTTTCAAATCACAGTCACTAATCATACAAAAACACGGTGGTGTTATTCCATACGTTCGTGAATTATCAACATCAAAGAAACAAGAGTTGATGGAACAGGCAAAGCACATTGTAAGAATTGAAAAAGAGATGGGAATACACATGAATGGTCCTAAACGAAAAAGATTGCTTAGACAGTCATTTATGTCATATTATTATGAGCGAATGACAAGTATCTGTTCTTTTATCCTTCAAGTTATACCGACATTATACGATGTAAAGACAACACTTCATGGAAGCCCCAATCTTTGTGTAAGACAATTATGTAACTTGTTTCAATCTGACAAATTCTGTTCTGAAGAAATCATGTCGTATGCAGATTGCAAAGAAAGTGGGGTCGCATATCTGCAAAATGTTATATTCCAATACAACATGATTCCTGAAATGGATGGAATTTTTGCATGTCTGACAATTGGAAGACATTATACAACGCAGGAAGAATACCATCTTCTCAATTATTTAGCCATAGGACGATGCTTCTCTGACTTTATAATCAATATAGATTCATCATTGAACAATCAGGCTATCATCCGATATGCTACATATAATTCAAGAAAAAGACTGCTTTTCTTGAACCCCTGCCACAATATTGCTTAGGTCTGGGTTTACTTTGCATCACAAACTTAACAAAATGGACAAGATGTATTTACATAACAAAGACATAGAGCGTATTGAGGAAGAAATTGTACTGCTTTACGAAACTTCCTCTAGTTATGACTCCGAGGCTGGCAGAATCCTGCTTTCACTGCGCAAGGATATGATAAACGACCGTGTCCTGAAACGGCAAGAAGATATTCTACCCGACATCATTGCATTTAACGATGCTTTACGGGATGCCTTGCACACAATGTACGACCGTGCTCACCAAATATGGGACAACTTAAAACTGATAGTCAATGCAGGTGAAGAACCAGAACTGACAGCCAAATGTTTTTTGGATAAAGAGTTCTCCTTGACAGATAAAGTTGATGAGGCGAGACGTGAGATATTATGGAACGCAATTTGTGACAGCGACTGGAATATTTTATACGAAGAAGGTATCACTCTGACACCATTGACATTGCCAAGAGACCTTGACATGAGTTTCGATACATTGATAGGAATGGATTGTCTGCCTCCTAATTGGAATGAAGGGCTCGACAGAGAACTGACAAAAGACTTGCATCTTACCAGTGCCTTTCATCATCTGTTCCGACATACAGATTTCGCCATCACGGATTTCATTACTGTACAAAAGTTCCGAACTGAAATAGAAATAAACATAAATAGTCATCAACAATGATGATAAATAAGTCTAACATTTAAAATTATTTGATTATGGCACTTTGGAGAATCAGTGTAAAGAACAGCGGCAATGCCGCATGTAAAGACAAAAGACAACGCCTTGAAAAGGGAATGTTCATTGAAACTGGTACGGCATCAACAACTCCGCCTATAGGTATAGTTCGTGAGCAGCCAATGCTCGCCCAGCTGTTTATGAACAAATATGGCATTGAAATCGATTTGCATCACATGAATAGTTCGCACTTCAATTGTGAGCGAATAGGATAGCCACAGGATTTCTTTTGTTCTAAAAAACTAAATTGTATAGGACAAATGTCAAAAGCGATTATTTCTTTTGGCATTTGTCTTGTTATTTGTATCTTTGCAGCCAAGACGAGTGACAATGATAGCAACTCGCAGCAGAACGTAGAAATAGACACGGTTGCCAAATCATTACCTCATTTTTACCATATCCTCTGAACCGCCTACAAATAAAGAGGTTATAAAAATCTTCCAGAATTAGCGAATAAAACCGGCAAAAGTCGGTTCGGAAACACTAAAGAGGTCATTGAAATGTTGT
>OGFN01000617.1_pt1 | contig 16968 bp, 15 predicted proteins | sample 1570921 | NCBI WGS metagenome assembly OGFN01 (sample SAMEA2581940, study PRJEB24529) | metagenome | biome: Human gut stool | place: China | collected 2011
AATAAATAATTGTCAGAATGAACGTTTCATTACAAAACATTGACAAAGTAAGCGCACTGCTTACTGTAAAGCTTGAGAAAGCAGATTATCAGGAAAAAGTAGACAAATCATTGAAGAGCTTCCGTCAGAAGGCACAGATTCCCGGTTTCCGTAAGGGAATGGTTCCTATGAGCTTAGTTAAGAAAATGTATGGTAAGTCTGCATTGGCTGAAGAGGTGAACAAGCTGCTTTCAGAAACAGTATATAAGTATATCCAGGACAATAAGGTAAATATATTGGGCGAGCCTTTGCCCAACGAAGACAAGCAGCAGGAAATTGATTTCGATACTATGGAAGAGTTCGAATTCTTGTTTGATATTGCTTTGGCTCCGGAATTTAAAGCTGAAGTCAGTGCAAAAGATAAGGTAGATTACTATACTATTGAAGTTACAGACGAAATGGTGGATAACCAGGTCAAGGCTTACACTCAACGTAACGGCAAGTATGACAAGGTAGACGTTTACGAGGACAATGACATGCTGAAAGGTTTGCTTGCTGAACTGGATGAAGAAGGTAATACCAAAGAGGGTGGTATTCAGGTGGAAGGTGCTGTAATGATGCCTTCGTACATGAAAAATGATGAACAGAAAGCTATCTTTGCCGGTGCAAAAGTGAACGATGTGCTTGTATTCAATCCGAATACTGCTTGGGACGGAAATGCTGCCGAATTGTCTTCTTTATTGAAGATTGACAAGGAAGCTGCTCCCGAAGTAAAATCCAATTTCAGCTTCCAGGTAGAAGAAATCACACGTTTCGTTCCGGGTGACTTGACTCAGGAAATTTTCGACCAGGTATTTGGCGAAGGTAATGTGAAAACGGAAGAGGAATTCCGTGCCAAAGTGAAGGAAGTTATTGCCAACCAGTTCGTGGCAGACAGTGACTATAAGTTCTTGATTGACGCACGTAAGATGCTGACAGAGAAAGTAGGCAAGCTGGAATTCCCGGATGCATTACTGAAGCGCATTATGCGTCTGAACAATCCTGACAAGGAAGAAAGCTTTGTAGAGGACAACTATGACAAGAGCATCGAAGAGCTGACTTGGCACCTGATTAAAGAACAGCTGGTGAAAGCCAATGATATCAAGGTTGAGCAGGAAGACATCACAAACATGGCTAAGGAAGCTACCCGCGCACAGTTTGCACAATATGGTATGATGAGTGTGCCTGAAGAAATCCTGGAAAACTACTCAAAGGAAATGCTTAAGAAGAAAGAGAGCATAGAAGGCTTGGTTAATCGTGTGGTTGAATCTAAATTGGCTACAGCATTGAAGTCTCAGGTGGAACTGGAGCATAAGAACGTTTCTGCTGAAGAGTTCAATAAGATGTTTGCATAAGAGTAATGTGAGCCTACGGCTAAAATTTATAAAGAAACACAGAGTTTGACAAACTATAACTCTGTGTTTTTTTGTGTCTCTGTGTTCTTTTTTGTTTCTTTGTATCCTTATAAATTAAAAAATAGAAAGAAATGGATGATTTTAGAAAATACGCTACCAAGCATCTTGGTATGAACAGTTTGGTGCTGGACGATGTGATTAAATCACAAGCCGGCTATTTGAATCCCTATATCCTCGAGGAACGCCAGCTCAATGTAACGCAGTTGGACGTGTTTTCCCGTCTGATGATGGACCGCATCATTTTCCTCGGTACGCAGGTTGATGACTATACAGCCAATACTTTGCAGGCTCAGTTGCTTTATCTGGATTCGGTGGATCCGGGCAAGGATATTTCCATCTATATCAATTCGCCGGGCGGTTCGGTATATGCCGGTCTGGGTATTTATGATACCATGCAGTTCATCAGTAGTGATGTGGCTACCATCTGTACTGGAATGGCGGCAAGCATGGCAGCCGTATTGCTGGTTGCCGGTGCCGAAGGCAAACGCTCCGCATTGACCCACTCCCGCGTGATGATACACCAGCCGATGGGAGGTGCCCAGGGGCAGGCCTCGGATATTGAAATCACGGCACGTGAAATCCAGAAGTTGAAGAAAGAACTTTATACCATTATCGCCGACCACTCCCACACTCCCTTTGACAAGGTATGGGCAGATTCTGACCGTGACTACTGGATGACAGCCCAGGAAGCCAAAGAATATGGTATGGTAGATGAGGTTTTGATTAAAAAATAAATATGGCAGATTCAAGAAAGAATAAAAATAGATGCAGTTTTTGCGGTCGCACCGAAGATGAAGTCGGATTTCTCATAACGGGGATGAATGGCTATATCTGCGACAGTTGCGCCACCCAGGCTTATGAGATTACTCAGGAGGCTTTGGGGGCTGGCAAGAAGGCAAGTGCCACGAAGCTGAATCTGAAAGAACTTCCTAAACCCGTAGAAATAAAGAAGTTCCTCGATCAATATGTCATTGGTCAGGACGATGCCAAGCGTTTCTTGTCTGTGTCGGTGTACAACCATTACAAACGTCTGCTCCAGAAGGACGGCGGTGATGATGTGGAGATTGAAAAATCGAACATCATCATGGTAGGCAGTACCGGTACGGGAAAGACGTTATTGGCGCGTACTATCGCAAAGTTGCTGCATGTTCCTTTTACTATTGTAGATGCAACAGTTCTGACAGAGGCAGGTTATGTGGGTGAGGACATTGAAAGCATTTTGACACGTCTGCTCCAGGTGGCGGATTATAACGTGCCCGAGGCAGAGCAAGGTATCGTGTTTATTGATGAGATAGACAAAATAGCGCGCAAGGGTGATAATCCTTCCATAACCCGTGATGTGAGTGGTGAAGGCGTGCAGCAGGGATTGCTGAAACTGCTGGAAGGTTCTGTGGTGAATGTGCCTCCCCAGGGTGGGCGCAAGCATCCCGACCAGAAAATGATTCCGGTCAATACCAAGAATATTCTGTTCATTTGCGGTGGGGCTTTCGATGGCATTGAAAAGAAAATTGCCCAGCGGCTGAATACGCACGTTGTCGGGTATAGCGCTGTACGCAATACGGCAACCATTGATAAGAGCAACATGATGCAGTACATTGCTCCGCAGGATTTGAAGTCGTTCGGACTGATTCCCGAGATTATCGGCCGCCTTCCGGTGCTGACTTATCTGAATCCGTTGGACCGTGCGGCATTGCGCTCCATTCTTACGGAACCGAAGAATTCCATCATCAAGCAATACATCAAACTGTTTGAGATGGACAATGTGAAGCTGACGTTTGAAGATGCTGTATTTGAATATATCGTGGATAAAGCGGTAGAATATAAGTTGGGAGCCCGCGGCTTGCGTTCCATTGTGGAGACAATTATGATGGATGCCATGTTCGAAATTCCGTCAGAACAGAAGGACAATTTTGTTGTGACGTTGGACTACGCCAAGCGCCAGCTTGAAAAGGCAAATATAGCACGACTGCAAAGTGCTTAAGAATCAGATGGTAATACGGGGTAAAACCGACTATTTTACTTTTTATTGAAAAATATTCGATGGATTATGCTTGAAATTTAAGAAGTTGTTTATAACTTTGTTAGGGTTCTTTGTGAAAACAAGGCGGAGTACCACTATTAAAAGTTAACTCAATAAACAACAACCTAATGAATCATGGCAGGGAAGAAGATTAATTTGATAGACCAGCTGAAGAAATACTTCGGGTTCGATACATTTAAAGGAAATCAGGAAGCAATCATAGAGAATCTGTTGGCGGGTAATGATACATTCGTGTTGATGCCTACCGGTGGTGGAAAATCTTTGTGCTACCAACTGCCGTCCTTGTTGATGGAGGGCACGGGTATCGTGATTTCTCCTCTGATTGCCTTGATGAAGAATCAGGTCGATGCGATGCGTAACTTCAGCGAAGAGGATGGGATAGCCCACTTCATCAATTCTTCCCTAAACAAGAGCGCGATAGACCAGGTCCGGTCCGACATACTCAGTGGTAAGACAAAGCTGTTGTATGTAGCTCCGGAATCACTGACGAAGGAAGAGAATGTGGAGTTTCTGAAAACGGTGAAGATTTCGTTCTATGCCGTGGACGAAGCCCATTGTATTTCTGAATGGGGTCATGACTTCCGTCCTGAGTATCGCCGCATCCGTCCCATTATCAATGAAATAGGAAAAGCCCCTCTGATAGCGTTGACTGCGACGGCTACACCGAAAGTGCAGCATGACATCCAGAAGAATCTGGGTATGGTGGATGCGCAGGTGTTCAAGTCATCGTTCAACCGCCCGAATCTCTATTATGAGGTACGCCCCAAGACTGCAAATGTAGACCGGGACATCATCAAGTTCATTAAGAACAATCCCGAAAAGTCAGGCATTATCTATTGCCTGAGCCGGAAGAAAGTGGAGGAACTTGCTGAAATCCTGCAGGCAAACGGAATCAATGCCCGTGCCTATCATGCCGGAATGGATTCGGCTACACGAACACAGAACCAGGATGATTTCCTGATGGAAAAAATTGATGTGATTGTAGCTACCATTGCTTTTGGTATGGGGATTGACAAACCGGATGTGCGCTATGTCATCCATTACGATATACCCAAAAGTCTGGAAGGATATTACCAGGAGACCGGACGTGCCGGAAGAGATGGAGGAGAAGGGCAGTGTATTACTTTCTATACCAATAAAGACTTGCAGAAGCTCGAGAAGTTTATGCAAGGCAAACCTGTAGCAGAGCAGGAAATTGGCAAGCAGCTTCTGCTGGAGACTGCTGCGTATGCCGAATCTTCCGTATGCCGCCGAAAAGCATTGCTTCATTACTTCGGCGAAGAATATATAGAAGAAAATTGTGGTAATTGTGACAATTGTTTAAATCCGAAAAAACAAGTGGAAGCTCAAGAATTATTGTGTACCGTGATTGAAGCTATTCTCGCGGTGAAAGAAAATTTTAAAGCGGACTATATTATAGACATAATACAAGGTAAGGAAACTTCAGAAGTGCAGGCGCATCTGCATGAAGATCTCGAAGTGTTCGGCTCTGGTATGGGCGAAGAAGACAAAACGTGGAATGCTGTGATCCGTCAGGCACTTATTGCCGGTTACCTGAGTAAGGATGTCGAAAACTATGGCTTGCTGAAAGTGACAGATGACGGTAAGAAGTTCCTTAAACATCCCAAATCATTCAAAATAGTGGAAGACAATGACTTTGAGGATGTGGAAGAAGAAGCACCTGCACGTGGAGGCGGTGCGTGTGCGGTAGACCCGGCATTGTACTCCATGTTGAAGGACTTACGAAAGAAGTTGTCCAAGAAGTTGGAAGTGCCTCCTTATGTCATTTTCCAAGACCCGTCTTTGGAAGCGATGGCGACCATATATCCGGTGACTTTGGACGAGTTGCAGAACATACCGGGTGTAGGAGCCGGAAAGGCAAAACGCTACGGCGAGGAATTCTGTAAACTCATTAAGCGGCACTGTGAGGAGAATGAGATTGAACGTCCCGAGGACTTGCGTGTGCGTACTGTGGCCAATAAGTCAAAAATGAAGGTGGCCATCATTCAGGCCATTGACCGTAAGGTGGCATTGGATGACATTGCCATGTCAAAGGGCATTGAGTTTGAAGAGCTGCTGGATGAGATAGAAGCTATCGTCTACTCCGGAACGAAATTGAATATCGACTATTTCTTGGAGGATATTATGGATGAAGACCACTTGCTGGATATCTATGATTATTTCAAGGAATCTACCACTGATAAGATTGACGATGCTCTGGATGAGTTGGGTGATGACTTTACGGAAGAAGAGGTACGTTTGGTACGCATCAAGTTTATTTCAGAGATGGCAAACTGATTGGTTTTAGTTGATAAAAAAGAAAAAAATGTTGCGTGCAAGTATACGGAATGGAATAAAAACCGTATGTTTAGATTGGGTACTGTTTGTCAGTAACTTACAAAGTTAGTTCCTCAAATTTGTACTTATCTAGCCTTGTTTGAACGACACAAAGATAGGATTAATTATGTATAAGGCATAATTTTGAGATTAGAATTTTAGTCTGCATTTAGATGTGACAATTCATATTTAGATAAAAAGCCAGCTATCATCTCGATAACTGGCTTTTAATTTTTCAATCATTTATTTGCTTAGTATATCTTCATAATACTCGGCAAAGTTCTCTGCATAGTTCTTAGCTTCTGGACTTCCTTTAGGTTTAGGATAATTTGCATGCCAGACATCTTTATTCATTGCTTCGATTATGGCAACCATTTGTTCTATGGTCGGATTCTTGTCCTTGAAGAATTGTTTTAGTCCTTTTGCCAACCTGCCATTGTTGAATGTCTTTTCACTCATCTTACTGGCTTTAAATGCCTGTAAAAGTTTGTCGCCCATTGATTGGGTGTCCTCACTCAATCTTAGGTTCTTTGGAAGTCTATCAATGCCAACCTTCAAATCTTTCACTACATTAGCTTTTAACTCTGGTTGTCCCATTGTATAAAGTCCATAAACAAACTCTGGCTTCAAGTCGTAATCACCTATTATCCTTTCAATGTAGTCAATCTGTGCATTACCAGTACTTAGCCCAGACCCATTAAAATCTTTGTAGTTCCAAGGCTTGCCATTGTTGATTGATGCTGTAAAGAGTGGCAGACTCATCTCTTCTGGGAGTTTAACAATTTCCACCATAGATGATTCGTCAAAAGTAAACTTGCCCTCTGATTCCAAAATCCCCATAGCAATTAACCGGTGCTGTCCATCGACAGGAGATTTTGCTTTTTTCCTTTCTTCCTCATTTGTAACCTCTTCTGTTTCTACCATAAAGTTAGTTATAGATAAAGGCTTGTCATTGCGTTTGGGTATTACAGAAACTTTATACAGTTTCTCACCTTTGAGGTCATCACCCTCAACCATCTTGATTTTACCCATTGAAGGTTGAAAGCCATACTTGCTAATCATAGAATAGCATTTAACAACATTTTCAGTAACAATATCTCTGTTACTTTCATAAAAATAATATTCGAACATTTTTGTCTTGCAGTTTTTAGGCTGGTGCGCTCCAGTTTTAAATTATACTGCAAAGGTGAGGATTTTAGAAAGAAGTAAAAGGGAGAAGAATTAGTCCTATTTCTCCTCCCCCTTAAAATAGAAGCCACATTATAATGCGATTAAAGATAGAAGTTGTTTACAGTTCTAATTTCCTTATTTTTGTATTGTTTGATAAGTTTCTTCAAAGTATCATCATCTCCTAAATATCCATCTGTTTTGGATAATTGGGTAAAGTAAATTAGATTAGATATAAGTAACAGTTTACTGAAATTCATCCCACTACCTTTTGGGGCTCTTTGATTGTTAAATTCAGGATTGGTTTCAAAAAAATAAAGTATCATCTTCGCAAATAGATAAATACGTGCTGTATATAATTCTTTTGTTTTATATAGTGATACAATTTCTCTACTCATTCTACTGTCTTGTTCAATATTTTCAAGACCATCTTCCAGCAGACAGGCTATATAGAAAATTGTATTGGGATTGGTTATGACTAAAGGATGCTTTCCTCCTTTTAGAGTCAAAGTTAGAGATTTATTAAAAGAAATACCTGATATTTTATTAACACCTTTATCTTCTTTACAAGTATTGGCAACTATATTAATAAATTTTTCTAATTCTTCTTTGGGAGAATCATACAATTTCATCCCTTCTAAACAGCTTCCATTACTATAATCAAAAACAAATAAGACTAAATACCAGAATTTGTTAATATCAAGACCTATCCCCTGCAATGCTTTTTGTATGCTATCCTCTTTCTTATAATCAGCATAGCTGAATTTATTCTCAATAAACTTTCGATTATATCTATTCTTGAAAATATCAAGAGCTTGTGTCTCTAAAATATATGTGCCTTCATATACATCTGGGCAAAATTCCATAGCAACTTGCTTTACATATTCTAGTAAATCATCTTCTTCTTTTACATATTTGTCTAATGTAAACTTATCTATTGGCTTTATATCTTCCATATCTCTAATCTTAAATTATGCCTTAAAGATAGAAAGAATTAGATAAAAAAATAAGGCAGTAAATGAAATTTCACTTACCACCTTATCAATGACTTAGTTTCATCATATCTCACAGGCACAAAAAATAAAATCATAAATATCTGCCATGAATCAGTTCAAGAATTGTTTTACTTGCTACCTCAAATCGCATCCTTTTAAAGATATACGTACATATACTCCAATAATCCAGAATGTATATCTTATATTAGATTTACCTGATTCTTATCAGTACCTTTGCTATAGATAAGTCAATTACCAACTTATTTATTTTCATACAAATATGCAAGTAACACCAAAGAAGAATATCACAATTCATTATTTACCACAAGAGATTAGAGAGACTAGATTAACAGAGGTCACATATTTACCTATCACAAGGGAAATGTTAGAAATGCTTTTCTCAAATTCAGCTAAGAAGGATAAGCATAAATTAGTTAAGAAGAGAAGAAGATGAATTAAAAAGGCGACACTTGATAGATAGTTCAAATGCCGCCTTATTATACTTTGCTATTTTCCTATTGCATAATCATTCTCTATAGAAGTCTAAAATTGGTGCAAATATCCAGATTAATTGGTTATATATTACATATTTTATTTATCAAATCCGCTAATCTATTCTGAACATCTTTAAATGAGCAATTTATGAATTTCCCACTTCAATAGAGGTAGTATTTGGGAATGGTTCTAATTTCTACAATATGCATCCGTTTGCTTGTCAAACAACTATTCTCGTTTACAGAATAGAATAAATAATTGAACTATCAATAATTTCCTAGTCATTTTATGATTTGTTTTCAAAATAATAGTCTTGTACTATTCAATTACCATGCATTATAGTTCAAATAATCATCTGGTTTTTCATTGAATTTTTGATGACAAGTTGGACAGCCACGGAAATAGTTGCCATGTTCATCTTGAACCATTTCAATGTGCGTTCCGCAATTTGGACAGAAATAGTCACCTTTATCATTATGCCCATGCCCTAGCATCTTCTTAATTCTATCAGGAATGGGACGATTTGACAAAATGTATCGTTGTGCCTGTCTTTCATATTGAGCATCATCACAACAAGCCAAACATGTAGGACAAGGACAAATATACCATCCATTCGGACATCGCTTTGTATCACGAGAATCGATGAGCCCTTTCTTGCATTTATAACAATAGCTGAGATACACAGGCTTCCATGCTTCTGAGCATGTAGGATTGATACAAGAGTAATAGTTGTATCTGTTGAATCCACTGCTTTTGTCTGTAAACATTAGATGACCACATGCACGGCATTTCAACCTACGGAACTTCTGCATGGCTTTGTTTGTTACTGCAATGAAGCTCCAAACTACCGGGTCTGGCTCATTGCCTGCTATGGTTGCATGAAGTTTTGGATACCCAATAATCTCTATCAAATGATATAAAGAATAAGCATGCCAGTCATTTGTTTCTGAGAGAGTTTGCTTTTCAAGATTATTATGAAAGCACTCTTTACCTCTACACCAAAAATAAGGTAGGTCAATAGCTTGATTATTTACTTCGCTTAGTTGAGGTGCACAGTAAGGTTTAAAATTTCCCTTTACATCAGATGGAATCAAAAACTCATGTTTTGAAATGTCTTCACCATCTTTAAACGATTCCTTAAAATAATACTTGTTTAAGACCTTGACAAGAACATCTCTCTTGTATGGTAGCTCAAAGTATGAGCCGTTATAATCTTGTATGCCAAGTTCTTTCTTTAATGACTCTACGGTTCGTTTGTTTACTTCCTCTGCCTCCTTAGCCAAACAGAGGTTATAGGCAGCTTTGTATTCTGGAGAGTGGTTGTTTTTCAACTGCTCTGGAGATAATGTTCTTATTTGTCCTTTCCAATAGCCAAACACATCAAAACTTATTCCAACAACGGCTCCATTCTGAGGCAATATTCTCATTCTAAGAATTTCAGAAAATTGTTCAATAAGCATAAGCATAAACGTCCTATCTTTACTCTTGTATGAATGAACAAGAAACTCTTCGTCACCAACTTTTTCAAATTTGGCTGGTAACGAAAGTATATAATTACGGAATACATCTATCGAAATCATACTAAAATCAATAGAAAGATTACTATTGCTTTCTTCTATACTTTCTGCAAGGAATGTATTCAAGACAATAACATTTGTTGCATTGCTATATACAAACCATCTATCGTCATAATTTTTGTAGGTATAACAATCTAATTTAATATTATGGGGATATTTTTTTGAGGTTAAAACCTTAGAACAATTAGCAAATTGGCAGGCTTCAATTTTTGAGCCATCTCCAAATCTACAAACTGGATATTGCTGCCTTTCCCCATATCTATCAAGAATTTGACGAATGCAATCAAGTAAAGATGAATCAGTCAAAGATACTTGATTGAGTTTACGAATAAATTGATAATCAATAAATCCCTTAAAGTCGTTGTTATATACAGCTCCATGTTCACAAGTTGGAATGAATCTGTCCATTTTAAAGTTTATGCTAGGATTGGCTTTATCACAATGTGTTATTGCAAAATCCAATATTCCATCAAAAGTTTGGAAAGATTTTCCTTTTGAATTATAGAGAGTCAAAATGTTGTCACAAAGCAAAGATACAGTCAACACTATTCCCTCGGTTGGTGTTTCAGTTGCGTATCTATACCTAATAAATTCATCGAAATGATTATCCTTAAATTGCATAACCAAATCTGCATCAAAGGTTGTATTTCCAAGTCTAATGTCATGGAAATATCGCTTTATAATTTCTAATCTGATTGGTTCTGCAACCATTGAGAATAAAAGTTTTAGAATATTATAGTCTTTCAGTCCATCATCAAAATAAAGCCAACTTTTTAATTGCAATAACAGATTACTGCTTGATAATTCATCTTCGGAAGAATCGTTTGCAGATTCATACCCAACGATTTCATCTATAAGTTGGAAAAGGTTGATATTCTCCTTACTGATAGAAGGTTTGCATAATTGAAACGCTTCTATGACAAAGGCAGGCATATAAACTTCATATCTCTCTCCAAATAAGTCAAATAACGATTTGATTTCATTTTGTTTTTTCAATGATAGGCATCTACAGATATGTCTAAAAATGTCTAAAATAAATGGTATAGTTTGGACATCATACTTCCTTATAACACATGACAAGACATTTATATTAACATCTCGCTTATCTAGAAACCAGAGTAGCTTAACAAATGCATACTTGTCCTCTTTGTCATTACTTCGAAAGATGCAATCGTTTAGAGCGATTAGGCAATCAGTTTCACTTGATGCTGATGCGTCATGGAAAAACATCTTAACCCAACCTTCTTTTGGATTTCCTTTTGAATCATAACTTTGTTCTGCTTTTTCTATAATACACAAGCAATAACCAAGGTCTTGTTGTCCAAATGTATCATCCGAGAAACTTATTTCCAAGTTGCGGTCAACAGACTCCCACTCAGATTTATAATGCTTTTTTCCATTAACATCATAGAATATGTATTCATATAACTTTACAAAGAAAAGAGGTTGTTTTCTCATTTCTTCATAATGAGCTGCGCTTATCTCGACTGTTCTTTGCATTGTTTATTATTTGCAAATAAATATATCTTATATTGATTATTCCCCAATATCATTGTATATATTTGATAGCGATTAACTAATTCATATTGCGAAATAAATATATTTAACTAAATTGGTCTACACTACTAGTATCATTCAACTGTTTTAGTTTATAAATTCCACTCTGTAAACATAACATAATCGCTATCATTGGCAATATTCTTCAAAGTGCAAAATTTCTTTCAAGAGAAATTCTGTAATAGTTAGAGAAAAGCTGCTTTTACAACGATATTTTGTACATTCTATTTTTTTACATACAAATATACTAAAAACTGTTTAATTTGCAAGAACTATTGTTTATTAAAAGTTGAGAGCTGTCTCTACTCAATAATTCAAGGTTGGTATGAAACTAGCCAAATCCCCATATAAGTAGAAATTCTGAACTTTCATACCAACCCAATTATCAAAAGCTAAGACAATCATAGGTATTTAATAATTCCTCTTGCCTTAATCCCAAGTATCTTTTAGTAATTGATACATTGGAATGATTGAATAGCTCCATGAGCTTAACAAGTGCAAGCTCCGAATTATCACTGTTCATATTATAAACCTGTCTGCCAAAGGTCTTTCTAAGAGAATGACACGAAAAATTGCCTATTTGTAGCCTATATTTTTTCTTAATCTCTTTCAGCATGACATTGATTCTCTGAACTGTGTACACTGTCCCCTTCTGACTTATTAATACAGGAGCATTTATGCCAACTGGATTTATATGCTCATAACAATCTCTGATATGTTGCTGTAGCTGCATATTAATCCTAATTGTCCTCTGCTTCCCTGTCTTAATCTCTGTAATGGTAAATTCTTCCGCATCTAGTATCTGATTCCACCTTAAGGCAAGAATATCAGAAATTCTTAGACCTGTGAAGCAACCTAAAGCAATAAGAAGTGACATCTTATAATTACTATCCCTTGCCAACTTTCTTACTAAGTTCATCGCTTCGCTCCATTGCAGATAATCTGCTGTTGTACTTGAATATTTAAGTGACATAACGTTCTGTTTTATAGTGAAACTAATAAAAGTGAATATTAATTTTGAGTTGGAATATCTAACCTACTGATTACTAGCTAAACATTCACTAATTAACAAAGTGAATATTATAAAGCAAGGACACTAAGCAAATAATGTCCTTACTTCATTCAACCTATATAAAAGGTAGGTGAGCTTCATCCAACACGCCACTGTCAACTATCCGTTTGCAAAGTTCGTGTGATGCCTGATTCCTAAGGTCTGTACCATAGTCCTTACTACCAACCATGCGAATAATCTCCACTATGGTTTTTATTAATTCCTGCTGTAGTGTACGGTGGTAACACTTTGTACTTTCAGCAAACCTTTTAGGATTCCAACTATAATCGTTCAAGGCTCTTTCAAGTTCTTGCGCTGCCTTGTATTCGCGACTGCCTTCTATTACCATATTCTTTAATATTTAAGAGGTTTATAAATAAAAAGAGCACCTGTATGGATGCTCTTTGTTTTTTCTGCATTTTAATGTACTACTTCACCGTAATAATCTTGTATATAGTCCAGATAATCATCAAGAAGAATACAACAGGTGAGATTGCACACGCAATAAAGAAAACTATAATCCAAAATGTAACGACTACTAACGTTTGTAACATAAATCTTTGATTATTAATAAGTGATATAATAAAGAAAGGACACCTATACTTTATTATATAGATGCCCTTTTTCTGTATTTGACAATCCTGTATATTCTCAAATACCACTAACTAAGAAACCACTGATATTTGTCATCTATTCCACGTAAAACGTTGTTAATTCCAACACTGATTTCCGTTGCATTAACTGCCCGTTGCAAATAAGTGTCCACATAACTATTTTTGTTGGATTGGGTGAGCAAATTGTGAAAATCGAAAAGAGAAATAGCATTATCTTTCATTCCAAACGCTTCGTTGTGATAGAAGTCACGGCAAACACTGTTTATCTGGCTGTCAGTTATCAATAGTTTAGGTATTGATTTCTGATAACCAATTGGCAATGCTTGATAGCAACGACAACGACCAATGATTTGTGCAAACTGTGATTCACTAAGTGAAGTGTTGGATAAAGTTTGCATCAAATGGATTTCTTTGGCAGGATTGAAATTGTTAAACAAGTCAAGCACATTTCTATAGAGTTCACCAATATTTGAAACTTCCATAGAGAACTTAACTCCTTCTCCTGTGAGTACCTGATTGCTACAAATGCGAACACGCCACCCAATAAAGCAAGAGAATTTCTCCAAACCTTTTGTTGAACGATAGAGGTTCAAGTCTGAATAGTTCCTTACTCCACCCACGCACAATTCAAGTTTCTGCCCATTTATTGTCTCATAAATAGTTGGAATGGTAAAGGCAAAAGCAAGTCTTTGATAGAATTGTGTTTTTTCACATTCCAACAGTTCAGAAGCTTTCTTTCCAAGAGCTTGGGGTATTCTGCCACGTACAATATGACTGCAACGAATATCAGGCGCATTTACTGTCTCCCCTGCATAAAAAGAACTGGCTGCATCATGCACACATGATATAAAATCCTGATGTGCGATTGTCAACTCTTGGTTTGCCCATGTAGGTACAACGCATTGAGTTGTCAATTCTTCCAATGTAACGGGATTTGTGTTAGCATCTAAAAACGATACACTTGATTTAACAACAGGCTCTTCAATTATTACCGCTTCTTCTGCATATTCACCAAAGTTTCTACTAGTTCTCTGTACTGGCATAATCTGTAATGTTGATTCCATAATCTGTAATTTATTAAGTTAATATTAGAAATTCCTCTGTCTGAAAGCTAAGCAAGCCACAATCAGTATTAATAATCCAATAAAGAACTGTGGCATTAAGACTACTGGCACAATTAGAATTATTCCAAACGTCAATAAAATCTTTAAATTCTCCATACGCATAATAATAGATTAGTAAATAGTGTATTTAAGGACAAAATGAGGGCTTGACATGAAGTACTATTCATTCACTTTCCTTTGTGCATCTTTATATGTAGACATATACAAATCGTTGATAAGTCCGCACATTTCAGAAGTTCAAAAGGTTTGTGGGCTGAATAGCAATTCATGTAATCCTTTCATTTTTCCTAATAATGGGTAAGGGGGTGTTAGTAGTTACACCGCTATAGAGTGCATAATATATACCTCATGCTCACTGTCTGACTAATAAATCCATTTTATCAAAGCATAGTATCTCAATAAGATGGATTTTCTAAAATTAAAGAGAGGGGAATAATAGTAGGTATTCTATCTATATGCCCAAATAAGTACTGTGTTTTTTATTTTGATTTAGAACAGTTTGGCTTAGTTCTTTTCCAATAAATGTACTATATTTGTGTGTTAGATATTAAATGAATTCTTATTACATAAGGGAAAGCAATAAATGAAACTAACAGACAAAAGATTGTGGTGGTTTGAAGGCATAATGTTAATATGCGGTATCTTATCTTCATATTTGTATGCTTTGAATTTTGGTATATGTATTTCACAAATACCAAGCATTGTTGTATTCTATACATTAAGTTGTTTACTAGGTAGTATAATAGCTTGGAAAGTTTATAAAAATAATGGTGTTTGGAAACTGCTCTGTTACGTTTTCTTGTTCTCCACCATTATATATTGTACTATCGACATGATACTAAGAGTTGTATATCCCAATCCCTATGGAAATTTATTTATGTTATTTGCAAACGGACTTTTTTATTGGTGCTTGTGTTCCATATTTCCAATAATTATTCTTGTATTTGGGGCTAAAAGAATCTTAAGGCTATGAAACTAACTGATAAAAATATCTGGAAGTATGAGGGTATAATATTACTTTGTTGTATAATTGCGATGTTACTTCATCCTCTTTCATTCATGGAAATTACTTGGCTGATAGAGGGTTCTGTTATTCCAACCTATCTATGCTCATACTTATTGGGTAGTATTATTGCATGGTTATTTTACAAAGGCAATTCTTGGTGGAAGTTGGCTTTACTTACATTTTTCTCCATAAACATTTTGTTCACATGTTTAATGCAAATAGAAGTCTATGACTGTGGGGATGCAATGACATGGCTCATGTTTACAACAATGAATATTTTTAATACATTGCTATCTGCTGTATTAATATGTGGGTGTTGTTACTATATCCAAAAACGATATAATATATGGAATTAACGGGTAAAAGATTCTGGATATTAGGATTACAATTGATAGTTATTGTATCAATCCTGTCATGTACAACAAAGAAAATAAGCTCTCCTGTTGCTTTAGGGAATATATTTACACCTGCGTTTTTTCAAACAGAGGAATACTTATCTGTAATAGACTATTTAGGTAAGAACTTGTGTTTACAGGATGAAATGGAACGATATACATACAAAATTTGTGTAAAGATTGATAGTTTGGGATTTGTTAAACAAGCTACGTTAATAGACGTAGTTCAACATTCGCATAATGATTCTATTTTATTATATACACTACTCAATATGCCCCAATGGCAACCTGCTAAAGAAAACGGTAAGAATATTCATTCGTCTGTTAAATTTCTCTTGCACTTATCTCCAAATCACTAAAAATAAGTATGAATTGTTATTTTAGGGGATTAATAGATTAAATATTTCACTTTATCAAAGCATAAACTCCAAATAAAAAACACTTCCTCAATAAAAGGGGGGGGTATGAATTTCAGGTACCGTACATCAGAGTTGGTGTATATTAATGATTATCAATGAAAATACATAAAACTGTAATCTTACCATATATTTTTTTATCTTTGCGGTAAATAACTAATTGAATAAACTATGGAAGTTGCTTTGTCAATATTTAGTATCATTATATCAACCTTTATTGCATATCATATTTTCTTTCTTTCTAAACGATTGTCTATGCGAGATAAACTGGCTCACCAAAAAATAATTAATGAATATATATCCAGATTGAAGTCTGAAATATATAGTAAAAAACGCTGTAGTAGAGTTTATTTGGTAGATGCAGATGTTTATGAGAAATATTATCCTAACAATGATAATAAGTTTGGAAGATATTCACATATAAAAGGAGAAATAAAGGATGCATTTTTTAATGGAATAGAGATTATAACAGAAACAATTAATGTGGTACAAGATACAGAAGGAAAATACATTAGATGTTCAAATGAGAAACTAACAGAAAATAACAAAATGAAAGCTATTAAAGTTGGTATTATTCCATATGATTGGGTTATAGATATTAACTTAAAAGGAGATGATACAAATGGTTCTGCTCTAATATATTGCTATTTCAGGAAGAAATCCAACTGGAAATTTGAAAGAAGAGTGAAATTAAATAAAGAAGGGAAGAGGCCGTAATTTGAACTGTGTCAGCTAAGGAAATGAATAAAATATTAACTTT
>OGFN01000628.1_pt1 | contig 16496 bp, 16 predicted proteins | sample 1570921 | NCBI WGS metagenome assembly OGFN01 (sample SAMEA2581940, study PRJEB24529) | metagenome | biome: Human gut stool | place: China | collected 2011
TTTTCAATTCTCATTTTGGCTCTTGCCGGACTGGAACAGCACGATCAGGATGATAGCAAGGCCGCAAAGCAGCTGCAAAATAGTAACAACGGTCTTCATAGTGGACAACCTCCGAACATTCATTCGCGCACAGGCGCAGAAAATCATCTTACAGAAGTTTATAATACCATAGCTTTGTCCCTATTTCAAGTCCATTTTACAAAAAATATCTGTCAAAGTCTCTCGTTATCCATAGAACAAATGTTTGCATTTTGAGAAAAACTATGGTATACTGACTGTAAAATACATTGCTCCGGCGCAGCTGCCGGAAGCTGCCAATAGAATGGAGGTCATTTCATGCTTTCTGCCATGCAGCAGAGGATCTATGATTACATTGCCGCCTGCATCCAGACGCAGGGGTATCCCCCGTCTGTCCGGGAGATTGGCGAGGCCGTTGGCCTGCGGTCCCCCTCCACCGTCCACTTCCATCTGAAAAAGCTGGCGGATGCCGGTGTCATTGAGATCGGCGCCGGAAAAGGACGGGCCATCACCCTGACCCATCCCGCCGCGCCGTCCGTCCCGGAGCCGGAGGAACCGGCGGACCGGGTGCCCATCGTGGGCAATGTGGCAGCCGGCAGTCCCATTCTGGCTCAGGAGTGCATCGAGGACTACCTCACCTTCCACACCGGGCATCCCGGGGACGTTCACTTCGCCCTGCGGGTCCGGGGTGAATCCATGCTGAATGCAGGAATTCTCCCCGGTGATCTGGTGGTGGTGCGGCAGCAGCAGACCTGCAATCAGGGGGAGATCGTGGTGGCCATGATCGATGACGAGGCCACCGTTAAGCGGTTTTCCCGGAAAAACGGCCACATCTGGCTATTGCCGGAAAATGACGATTACGAGCCTATCGACGGCACCTACGCTCAGATCCTGGGCAAAGTGGTAGCCGTGGTGCGGCAGTACTGAGCTACACCCGCCCGGACCGGTACATAGCCCCCGCTTTGGGCTGGATGCCGTTCAGCTCCAGAAGCTCTTCCACTGTAACAAACCAATACCCCTCCGCCTCCAGCGCGTCCACGATCTGAAGCGCCGCCTCCACGGAGGAGGGGGAGATGTCGTGCAGCAGAATGATGGCTCCCGGCTGTACGTCCTTTAAAACAGAGCGGACCACCATCGCCGTATCCCGGCTTTCCCAGTCCCGAGGGTCCACGCTCCAGTGGACCATAGGCACCGTAACGCCGCCGCGGACCGCCGGATCAATGAGGCCGTAAGGCGACTACTTTGCCTATCTCGCGCAGCACGACCTGCTGCTTGCGCTGCCGTACCAGAGCATCAACCCGTTTGTCGACCTGCTGTACGAGGCGGCGGACGATCCGGACGTCGTGTCGATCAAGATCACGCTCTACCGGCTCGCCGGCAGCAGCCGCATCGCGGCGGCGCTGGCCTACGCGGCCGAGCACGGCAAGCAGGTGCAGTGCCTGCTCGAGCTGCGCGCCCGCTTTGACGAGCAGAGCAACATCGACTACTCGCGTATGCTTGAGGACGCGGGGTGCGACATTCTCTACGGTCTGACCAAATACAAGGTGCACACGAAGCTGTGCCTCATCACGCGGCGGTGCCCCGGCGGCATCTGCTACTACACGCAGGTCGGCACCGGCAACTACAACGAGAAGACCGCCGAACAGTACACCGACCTCATGCTCCAGCAATTCTTCGAGCTCGTCTGCGGACGGCACACGGCGCTCGTCCTTCGTAAATCCCCATGCGTCGAGCACAGGGGCGAGCGTCGGGTCGAACGCGCCGTCCGTCGCGTCAGAGATCGTCAGCGCCGTTTCGATCAGCGCGGGTAAGATATCGTCCGCGCCGCCTTCGACCGTCTCACCGTTCGATGCGTTGAGCGCATAGAGCTCACTGCCCTCCGCCGTGCGTGAGAGGACGGCTTCGTCCAACGTGTGCAGTTCCTTTTCCGCGCTCTCCAGCGCGGCAGCGGCGTTCTCGCCGTAAACCGTCAGGTTCATCACCGTGTCCATCGCGTACACCGTGCGCGTCTCGCTCTCGGCAGCCGTTTCGCCGCAGGCAGTGAGGGACAGGGCAAAAATCGTCAGCAGCAGCGCTGCAAGTTGTCTTTTCATAGGTTCTCCTGCGAAAACAATTTATCAAGTGTAGCTTATCAAATGTATTTTACCCGCGTCTGTGCGGTCTGTCAAAAGAAAAAATTTGAACCGCCGTGCGGAACGTTTATAAAAGGGGAGAGCCTCTTCTATAATAAGAGGCTCTCCCCGATCTGCGTCTGCGCGCAGGCAAAATTATTTTCTCTCGAGCGAGACGCGGTACGTGAGCCGCAGGAACGTGGCGTTCAAAATGACGCTCACCACCTCCGCGATCGGAAACGCGAGCCACACAAGCTCGAGCCGTCCCGTGAGCGAGAGCAGATACGCCGCCGGCAGCAGCACGACGATCTGGCGGCAGACGGAATTGATGAGCGCATAGATGGGCTTGCCGAGCGCCTGACACGCGCTGCCCGCGATGATGCTGAAGCCCGCGAGCGGGAAGTGCACGCCGATGATGCGCAGCGCAACACGTCCGATGGAGAGCATTTCGTCCGTCGGCGAGAACATCCCCAGCAGCGTTTCGGGGATGAGCTCGAAGAGCGCGCAGCCGACGCACATGATGCCGATGGCCGTGAAGACTGTCAGGCGGACGGTCTTGCGCACGCGGTCGAATTTCTGCGCGCCGTAGTTGTACGACACGATGGGCACCATCGCGTTGTTGAGGCCGAAGCACGGCATGAAGATGAAGCTCTGGAGCTTGAAGTAAGCACCGAACACCGCGGTCGCCGCCTCGGTGAACGAGATGAGAATTTTGTTCATGCCGAACATCATCACCGAGCCGATGGACTGCATGATGATCGACGGAATGCCGATGGCGTAGATGTCCGCCACCGTCGCGCGGTGGGGACGGATGTCCTTGAGGTGGATTTGCACCTCGGGATTTTTCTTGAGGTTCAGGAAAAGGCCGAGGCCCGCGCCGACGAACTGGCCGACGATCGTGGCGACCGCCGCGCCCGCGACCTCCATGCGGGGAAAGCCCAGAAGGCCGAAAATCAAAATCGGGTCGAGCACGATGTTGCACACCGCGCCCGCGATCTGCGAGATCATCGAAAGGTCCGTCCGCCCCGTGGACTGGAGCAGGCGCTCGCCGTAAATTTGCAGGAACAGTCCGAGCGAGCCGCCGATGCAGATCTTCACATAGTCGCTGCCGTAGGCGATGATCTGCGCATTTTCCGTCTGAAAGCGGAAAAACGGCGTAGCGAGCGAAAAGCCGAGGACAGCAAAGACGGCGGCGGTGCAGAGCGTCAGGAAAAGTCCCGTGCCCGCGGCGCGGTCGACCGCCTGCATGTTCTTTTCACCCAGCGAACGCGCGAGCAGCGCGTTCATACCGACGCCCGTGCCCACGGCGAACGCGATGCACAGCGTTTGCAGCGGGAAAGCGAGCGACACGGCGTTCATTGCGTCCTGACTGAGCCGCGCGACGAACACGCTGTCGACAATGTTGTAGAGCGCCTGAAAGAGCATCGATATCATCACGGGCCCCGCCATGTTGGCCAGCAGCTTGCCGATGGGCATCGTGCCCATCTTGTTTTCTCTGGTATTTTCTTCCATGTTTCCTCCCTGTTTACCTTTTTCGTTCCGACATATAAAATTCCGGCGCCGCAGCGCCGGAATCGAAATCAAATCATTTTTTCCAACGACATGTGCGTTGGAAAAAATACCCCTTAGAGCGCAAGCGTGCGAACGGAGTGAGTGCGACGCAGCGCTCGGCAAAACCCAAATCAAAAATGCACCGCAGTGCATTTTTGAATTACTTTTTTAATTCCCCGTTCGCAGACTTGGTGAGATACGCGTTGATGAAGCCGTCGAGGTCGCCGTCCATGACGGACTGGATGTTGCCGGTCTCGTAGTCGGTGCGCGTGTCCTTGACAAGCTGGTAGGGCATGAAAACGTAGGAGCGGATCTGGCTGCCCCATTCGATCTTGAGCTGCACGCCCTTGATGTCGGAGATCTTCTCCGCGTGCTGCTGAATCTTGAGTTCCATGAGCTTGGATTTGAGCATCTGCATGGCGTAGTCGCGGTTCTGGAACTGCGAGCGCTGGGTCTGGCAGGCGGTGACGATGCCCGTGGGCTTGTGGATGAGTCGAACGGCAGAGCTCGTCTTGTTGACGTGCTGGCCGCCGGCGCCGGACGCGCGGTAGACCTGCATTTCAATATCCTCGGGACGAATTTCGACCTCGATATCGTCGGGCAGCTCAGGCATGACCTCGAGGGCTGCAAAGCTCGTCTGGCGGCGGGCGTTGGCGTCGAACGGGGAAACGCGCACCAAGCGGTGCACGCCGTTTTCACCCTTTAAGTAGCCGTAGGCGTTTTCACCCTTGACCATGACCGTCGCGCTCTTGAGACCGGCCTCGTCGCCGTCGAGATAGTCGAGCATCTCGAATTCAAAGCCGTGCTTGTTCGCCCACTGCATATACATGCGGTAGAGCATCTGCGCCCAGTCCTGCGCCTCGGTGCCGCCCGCGCCGGCGTGGAACGTCAAAATGGCGTTGCAGTTGTCGTATTCGCCGGAAAGGAGCGTCGTGAGTCGCGCCTGCTCCACATCGGCTTCGAGCTTTTTGTAGCCCTCTTCGAGCTCGGGCAGCAGGCTCGCGTCGTCCATTTCCGTTCCCATGTCGATCAGCGCGAGCAGATCGTCGCGCGTGGAAACGAGCTTTTCGTAACGGTGAATTTTATTTTGCAGCTGCTTGGAGCGCATCTGGTTTTTCTGCGAGCGCTCCAGATCGTTCCAGAAGCCGTCCTCGTGCGCCTCGAGCTCGAGGCGGTTCAGCTCCTGACGGGCCTGCTCGATCTCCAGCGCCTTGAAGAGGTTTTCAAATGTTTCGTCCATCGCAAGCAGCTTCTGCTTGTAGGAATCGTATTCGATCACAGCCATGGCGTTCTCTCTCCTTACTTTTATCCTTCATTAGCCGAAAAAGTATATCACACACACCGTGCAAAGGCAAGAAAAATCCGCCTCTCGGGACGAAAATTCCCGTGGAAGCGGCCCTTTTTCGCCTTTCCGGCGATAAAAACAAAAAAGCCACGCTTTCGCGTGGTCGATACAACGGATCTCAGCGCTCGCTGATGATCTGCTTGGTGCTGCCGAAGATCATGTCGTCAACATCCTGCTTGATGAAGTTCTCAAACATATTCGTTTTCACGCTCCTTTCTCTCATTTACTTCAGTTTGTATTATAGACGCGGGAAACGCAAATTTCAATCGTCAGCTCTCATGGCTTTGCCCAAAAAATTAGCGGCTTTTTCATGCAAGTTGCTATATCTACACTTGCATTTCCGTTATTTTTCACTTATAATAAAATAGAAATGATATTTAAAGCGGAGGAGTCGGACTATGGCGGCTTTCGTCACATTTGAGGATGTTTCCAAGGTCTACCACAGCGGAGAGATCGAAATTCGCGCGGTGGACCACATCAGCTTTACGATCGAAAAGGGTGAATTCTGCGTCATCGTCGGCCCCTCGGGCGCGGGCAAGACAACGGTCCTCAACATGCTCGGCGGCATGGACGCCTGCTCGGGCGGCACCATCACGGTCGACGGGACGCTTGTGAGCGGCTTCAACGCCCGCCAGCTCACGACCTATCGCCGCCACGACATCGGCTTTGTCTTCCAGTTCTATAACCTCGTCGGCAACCTGACGGCGCTTGAAAACGTCGAGCTCGCGGCGCAGATCTGTAAAGACCCGCTCGACGCAGCGACGGTCTTGAACGAAGTCGGCCTGTCCGCGCGCGCGAACAACTTCCCCGGTCAGCTCTCCGGCGGCGAGCAGCAGCGCGTCGCCATCGCCCGCGCGCTGGCGAAAAATCCGAAGCTCCTGCTCTGCGACGAGCCGACCGGCGCGCTCGACTATGTGACCGGCAAGCAGATCCTCAAGCTCTTGCAGGACACCTGCCGGCAAAAGGGTGTGACGGTCGTGGTCATCACGCACAACAGCGCCATCACGCCGATGGCCGACCGCGTCATCCACATCAAAAACGGCACGGTGGAGAGTATGCAGTGCAATGAGCATCCGACCAGCGTGGAACTGATCGAATGGTAACGAAGAAATCGGAACGAAAGGGGGCGGCGCGATGAAAAACGCCATGCAGAAGGACTTCTGGCGCGAGATCCAGCACACGCGCAGCCGCTTTTTCTCCATGATGATCCTGGTCGCGCTATCGGTCGCGTTTCTCTCCGGTCTCAAGGCGACCGCGCCGGACATGAAGAAGACCGGTGACGATTATCTCGATTCGCTGCACTTGGCGGACATTCAGGTGCTCTCGACCCTCGGGCTTACGGACGAGGATATCGAGGCGATCCGCGCGCGGGAAAACATCGAGGACGCCGAGGGCGAGTACGTCATCGACGCATTCGCCTCGTCCGACTCGCTCGACGCGGTGGTCAAGGTTCTCTCCCTCACGGGCCGCGGCATCAATGAGGTGCTGCTGCGCGGCGGGCGCATGCCCGAGCGCGCGGACGAGTGCGTGGTGGAGGAAAACATGCTCTCGCTGATGAACATTGAAATTGGCGATCGCATCACTCTGACGCCGGGGGACGATCTCTCCGACGCGCTGTCCCAGAATACATATACGGTCGTCGGCACGGTGCGCTCGCCCGTGTACCTTGCGGTGGAGCGCGGCACGTCGACACTCGGCAGCGGCACGGTCAAGGCGTATCTGTACCTGCCGCGCGAGGCGTTCACGCTCGACTACTACACGGCGGCCTATGTGCGCGTCTCCGGCGCGGCGGAGATGACCGCGTTTTACAGCGACTATGACGACTATATCGACGCCGTCATCGACGAGCTGGAGCCGTTCGGCGACGCACGCTCGCAGCTGCGGCACGACGATCTCGTCGACGAGGCGACGGAAAAGCTCGACGATGCGCAGCGTGAGCTCGATGACGCGAAGGCCGAGGCCGACGAAAAGCTCGGCGACGCGCAAAAAGAACTGAGCGACGCGCGCAGGAAGCTCGACGACGGCTGGAAGGATTACTACGACGGCCAGCAGGAGCTCAAGGACGCGCGCGTCGAGCTGGACGACGCCTATCAGAAGCTGCTCGACGGCGAGCAGGAATACAAGGACGGGCTTGCCAAATACGAGGAATCCGCCGCCGAGTATGAAAAGGGACTTGCCGAGTATGAGGACGGCAAAGAGAAATACGAGCAGGGCAAGCAGCAGCTCGGCGCCGGCGCGAAGAATCTTGCCGAGGGAAAGAAACGCCTGGACGAGGGAAAAGCGCAGCTTGACGCGCTGGGCAGCACCGTGACCGGCGCGCTCGACGGCACGGGTTCTCCCTATGAGGGTAAGCCCGGGCAGTTGATCGAGGATCTCGGAAAGGGTGATCAGAACGCCGCGGCGGCGGCGGACGCCGCGCTGAACGGAATGCGCGCGCAGCTTGAAGGCGGCATCGCGCAGGCGCAGAGCACGATCGACGGGCTGAATCTGAAGATCGGGCAGCTGAACGATGCGCTGCAAGACCCGAATTTGTCCGCCGAGGAACGCGCGGGCTATGAAAAGGGACTTGCCGATGCGCAGGCGGGACTTGCCGCGGCACAGGCGGCGCAGGCGCAGCTTTCTCAGCAGCTTGCCCAGCTCAAGAACGTCAACTCCGGGAGCATCGCGCAGAGCAAGCAGCAGCTTGACAAGAGCCAGTCGGATTACAACATCGGCCGCATGGAGTTTGCCGAGGGCAAGGTCGAGCTGGACAAGGGCAAAAAGGAACTGGACGCGGCGAAGAAGGAGCTGGACGACGCGCCCGCGCAGCTTGAAGAAGCAAAGCAGAAGCTTGCCGACGCGCGCGCAGAGCTGGACGACGGCTGGAAGGACTACTACGACGGCGAAGAGCAGTACGCCGACGGCGTCAAGGAGCTCTCGGACGCCTACACCGAACTGACGGACGGCGAGCGCGACTACCGCAAGGGCCTGCGCGAATATGCGGACGGCAAGGCAGAGGCGGACGAGAAGATCGCCGACGCACAGGAAAAGATCACCGACGCACGCCGCAAGGTCGCGGATATCGACAGCTGCGAGTGGTACATCTTCAGCCGCAGCTACAACCCCGGCTACACGGGCTTCGGCCAGGACGCCGACCGCATGGCGAACCTCGCGAGCGTGCTGCCGATCATCTTCTTCCTCGTCGCGGCGCTCGTGTGCCTGACGACGATGACGCGCATGGTCGAAGAGCAGCGCGTGCAGATCGGCGCGCTCAAGGCGCTCGGTTACAGCCGCCTTTCGATCTCACGGAAGTACATCGGCTACGGGCTGCTGCCGAGCCTTGTCGGCGGCGTTCTGGGCCTTGTCATCGGCTATATCCTGTTCCCGAAGATGATCTTCACGGCCTATCAGATCATGTATCAGATGCCGGATATCGAGCTGCACGCCTACACGGATATTTCGCTCTTTTCCGTGCTCGCGGCGGTCGCCTGCACAACAGTCGCGACGCTCTGGGCCTGCCTTGCCACGCTGCGCGAAACGCCGGCGAGCCTGATGCGCCCCCGCACACCGAAGGCGGGCAAGCGCGTGTTCCTTGAGTACATCAAACCCCTGTGGAGGCGTATGTCGTTCATCCACAAGGTCACAGCGCGCAATCTTTTCCGCTACCAGAAGCGCTTCTGGATGACGGTCATCGGCATCGGCGGCTGCACGGCGCTCATCATCGCGGGCTTTGGCATGAGGTCTTCCCTGCTCTTTACGATGTCGCGCCAGTATGACGAGCTGTTCCACTACTCGGCACAGGTGACGCTTGCCGGCAACGCCCTGCCCGAGGAGCGCGCGGCGGTGGAGGACTTCCTTGCAGGCGACTCCCGCGTTGTGAACTACATCCCCTGTGCGGCCTCGTCCGCCACGGTGGTCACCCCCTCCTATTCAACCACCGCCTATGTCGAGGTGATGGCCTCCGACGAGATCGGCAAGGTCGTGGACCTTTTCGACTACAAGAGCGGAGATCCCATCACAATGGGCGATGAGGGCGTATACATCGACCAGAAGCTCTCCGAGCTTTTGAAGGTCTCGGTGGGCGACACCTTCTTCCTCGACGGCGACGTGCGCGGCGATGTGACGGTCGCGGGCATCTACGAGCACTATACGGGCCACTTCATCTATATGACGCCCGGCTACTATGAAAATGCGCTCCACGCCGACGGCGAGCCGAACGCCTACCTTCTGAACTTCACGAGCGACGATACCGACACCTGCAACGCCATTTTTGAAAAGCTGCTCGACATGAGCGGCGTGGCGACGACCTCGCGCATGCGCGACACGCAGGATACCTACATGCACAGCATGGAGCGCGTGGACTTCGTTGTGGTCATCATCATTCTGGCGGCGGCAGCGCTGGCGATGGTCGTGCTCTTCAACCTTTCGAACATCAACATCACTGAGCGCCAGCGCGAGCTCGCCACGATCAAGCTGCTGGGCTTTTACGACGGCGAGGTCTCGGCCTATGTGTATCGCGAGAACATCGTGCTCACGCTGTTCGGCATCCTGCTCGGCTGCTTTATGGGCCACTGGCTGCACATTTACCTTGTGCGCTCGACGGAAATTGACCTCATGATGTTCGGGCGGCAGACCGCGCCGTCGGCCTACGTGTACGCGGCGATCCTGACGGCGCTGTTCTCGCTGCTCGTCAACGTGCTCGCGCACTTCAGGATGAAGAAGATCGACATGGTCGAGAGTCTCAAGAGCGCGGAATAAAATTTCTTGTTTCAAGGCAGGACAGTGTGCTACAATAAGGGGCGGCAAAAGCCGCCCCTTACTATTGTCGAAAAAGCGGCATGCCGCTTTTTCGAGGAGAATTCGCTGCGCTTCGTGCCTTGCCACCCGCAGGGCGGCTGCGACATTGCACCGTCGCGGCATTACGATTCCCGCGCCCTTTCAGGCGCGCCAATCGTGCCGCTTCCTCGAAAACGGCTTGCTGTTTCCGTCACAGACGGCGCTTCACCGTTTTCCGCTCCGCGCAAAGTGTTTTCTGCCAGAAGGTGAATTGCCCCGCAGCGGGCAAGAGAAGCCCCTCTGGGGGGCGCACATGTCGCGGCAGAAAACGGATTTGAATTGATTTCGTGCCGTGCGCGGCACGAAACTCTGCGAGGCTTTTTACTTCTTCTTTTCGTCAATGAGCACATACAGCGCGTCGAGCGCGTCGGAGAGGCTGCCGATGCGCTGGATGAGGCCGCAGGCCACTGCTTCTTCCCCGTAGAGCACGCTGCCGACGTCAGAGGCGAGGTCCTGCGTGTCCATCATCAGGCGCAAAAACTCGTCGCGCCCGATGCGTGAGTTTTTCGTCACAAAGCGCACAATGCGCTCCTGCAAGCGCTCAAAATACTGGTACGTCTGGGGCGCGGCGATGATCGTGCCGCTCGTGCGCACGGGATGGATGGTCATCGACGCCGACGGCGCGATCATCGTCACCATCGGCGCGACAGCAAGCGGCACGCCGATGGAGTGTCCCCCGCCGAGCACGAGCGAGACCGTCGGCTTTTTCATCCCTGAGATGAGCTCGGCGATGGCAAGCCCCGCCTCCACATCGCCGCCGACGGTGTTGAGCAGGAATAAAACGCCGTCGATGTCGTCGCTCTCCTCTAAATACGCCAGCAGCGGCAGCACATGCTCGTATTTCGTCGCCTTCTGCGTGTTCGGCAGCTGCATGTGGCCCTCGATCTGTCCGGCGATCGTCAGGCAGTGGATGGCCGCGCGGCTATTTTTGATGACGACCGAGCCGAAGTCGATGACCGGCTGAATGGGCGGCAGCAGCGGCTCCTGCCCGTTTTTCTCCTCGTCCTGCGAGGGTTTCGTTTCGCTTCTCATCGCAAAGTCCTCCCGAAAGTCCTTTCCAGTAGGATTTGCAGAAAGCGCGAAAAGCATACCCTTTGTGCCGTCGGAAATACGAGCCTCAAACCGGGAAGCACTTTAATATCCCCAAGTCATCAGTTTCCATTCCCCGCCATCGCTGCGAGCCAACCACCAGGACCATGTGTATTCCGTGTCCGGCTCCCAAGCTCCGCCGCCCTCTTTCGGAGAGCGAAAGCTGCTGTCGAACATGATGCATTGTGTAAAAGCCAGATCGTTGTCATTTGCCTTTTCCAAATCATTCATCCACGAAAGGTTCTTTTCATCCGTGCAGACGTCATCTGACGAATATGAAATGCTATGTAATTCGCAGCCTTCCCACGAACCGATCATCTCTTCGATCACCTTTATCGCATCATCCATATCCTGTTCTGTGTAGACAGCCGAATCGCCATAATCGACCGTTATGTTTGACGTTTCCTTGCTGCCGCATCCAGCCAGCAGGGCAAAAAGCACTACGCAAATAACCGATAAGCTGCATTTTTTCATCTTATGGCCTCCATATCTCTCATTTTTCTATATTTTTATACTGCTTATTTTACCAGAAAGCATTGTCCGAATCAAGCGAAAAAGCGCCCGAGGGCGTTTTCCTCGGGCGCTTGCAGCTTTTTATTTGTACGTCAGCAAATCTTCCACGATCTTGCGCTTCGGCGCGGCGGGCTCCTCATCGGGATAGCCAAGACCGATAACACAGCCGACCTTCTGATTCTCCGGCAAGTTCAAAAGTCTCGTGATCTTCTCTTCGTCGAAGTAGCCCGTGATGACCGTGCCGACGCCGCGCTCCCACGCGGCAAGACAAAATGTCTGCGCGGCGATGCCCGCGTCGAACATCTCAAAGCCCGCCTCCTTCGGCGTCGAGAACGAGCCGTCGCGCTCGTAGCCCGAGCGGCCGGTCACATAGGTAAGCACCATAACGGCGGGGCAGTTTTTGAGCGTCTTCTCGTTCAGCTTGAAATCAAGCACCATCTCCTCCGCCATTTTATCGATCGTCGTGCGGTCCTCGACGAGCACATAGCGCGCGATCTGCGTATTCTTCCACGAGGGGGCGTAGGCCGCGTCCGCGACGATCTGCTCGATGACCTCGTGCGGAACGGGTTCTGGCTGGTACTTACGGATGCTTCTTCTGCTTCTGATGGCCTGTATCGTTTCCATATTCGTTTCTCCTTTGCTGACGGTTTGAACGCAATGCCGATTCACGGTGTTTCTTTGGCGTTTATCATAACAGAAGCGTGCGCAAAAATCCAGTGGAAAAACAGCCGGTTCTGCCGATTCATCTTATTGCAGGCCCGTCAGCGGATTTTCCTGGCAAAATCCGTCGGTCAAACTATAGGACATGCCAAGCGTTCCAAACGGGAAATAGTGAACCGTATAATAGGCCCGTCCCGCTGAAAACTGCTCGATGGAAATGTAAATCGGCAGCAAGGGCACTTTCTTTGAGTAAACTCCCACCGACTGCGCGCAGATCTCAGCGACATACTCCTCCGGCACCTCGCACCTGCGTGAAACAAAAGGATGGGAAGAAATGCAGGCCAATATCATACCGAACAGGGCTACGATCAGCAGTGCGATCATCGCTTTTTTGCGTTTCTTCATGTTCTGTCACACCCCTGTGCGTTCCTCTGCTTTCTGCCTCTTCTCCATACGATGATCGCATGGATGATGAGGGACGCGACCGATATCGCGACGATCTGGGAGTGGGATGTGAACGGCTTACAGTACCATTCCATCGGGTCTAACTGCGACAGCTTTGCCGTCAAATAGGAGGACATAAAGCTCAGTATATTCCCGATAAAAATGATGGGAACGTTATTTGTTTTCAGCGCGCACCGGTACAAAATCACAAAGCTGACGATCATCACGCCGTAATATAGCATCGTCCCCGAAGTAACGTCACCCTTCACAGAAAGGTAGGCAAACGGTACGCAGTACGCAGCGAGCAGCAACGCTCTGATGAGACACGTTTTTTTCATAAATACCTCCCATTTTCTCTCAAAATCTCTCTTCTGTCATCATATCAGACCTTTTGCGCAAAGTCTACCATAGAAAAAGCGCCCGAAGGTTTCCCTTCGGGCGGTCCCTGCATTCACTTTTCTTTTCCGTAGAAGAACAGCGCCACCGTTCCCGGGCCGACATGGGCGCCGGTGACGGGCTCGTAGACCACGGTCAGACATTCGCCGGTAAAGCCCTTTTCGCGCAGCAGCGCGATGAGCGCCTGCGCGCCCTCTTCATTGTCCGCGTGGGCGATGCCGAGCATCTCGCCCTTGTCGAGTGCGCGGCCGTCGTAGTAATTCGCAAGCTCCTGATAGGCGCGCTTCATGCCGCGCACCTTGCCGCAGGAGACGATGTGTCCCGTTTCATCGCCGCAGAGGATCGGCTTGATGCTCAGCACCGTGCCGATCAGTGCCGTCGCGCCCGAAATGCGGCCGCCGCGCTTTAAGTACGCAAGGTCGTCGACCGTGAAGAACTGGCACATGTGTGGTCTTCTCGAAAGGAGATGCGCTTTGATCTCATCGAGGCTCTTTCCCTCTTCGATCATGCGCGCGGCTTCGAGCACCTGTAACCCCTCGCCAAGGGAGGCAGCGTAGGTGTCGACCGTGATGATCTTCCGTGCGGGGTATTTTTCCGTCAGCTCGCCCGCGGCGATGACCGCGGCCTGCGCCGTGCCGCTGATGCCGCCGGACATGCCGACGTAGAGCACATCGTCGCCCTGAGAGAGCGCACGCTCAAAGTATTTCGCCATCAGGGCGGGATTGACCATTGAGGTCTTGACGACCGCGCCGCGGCGCATCGCGCCGTAGAACGCCGCGCCGTCGAAATCCACATCATCGGGATAGTCCGTCTCCTTTCCATCCACCGTGTAGGAAAACGGCACGACGGTGATGTGGTGTTGTTTCGTCAGCGCGACCGGCAGGTTCGCGGACGTATCGGTGAATAACTGGAGCATGACTCTCTTCCCTTCCTGATCCTTTGGTATTTTGACAGAATATCACGCCACGCTCGCTTATGCAAGCAAAACCGCAGGAAACTTTACAATTTGTTCAACATTGTATGACTTTTTGGCAGAAAACGCCCTCCCACGGCACGTGGGAGAGCGCTTCCCGGAATCTCAGAATATTTTCTTACGCCTGCTCAAAGATGGCCTTCATACACTTGTAGGTCATGTAGCAGTCGAGCTTGGCGACCGTTTCATACGGTGCGTGCATCGAGAGCACGGGCACGCCCGCGTCGAGCGTGTCGATGTTGCGCTGGGCCATGAACTTGGCGACCGTACCGCCGCCGCCGGCGTCGGTCTTGCCCATCTCGGCCATCTGCCAGAAGACGCCGTTGTCGTTCATCAGCCTGCGCACCTTGCCGACGACCTCGGCGCTTGCGTCGCTCGCGCCGCCCTTGCCGCCGGAGCCGGTATACTTGCACAGCGCCACGCCGTAATTGACGAAGGCGGAGTTGCGCTTGTCGTACACGTCGGCAAAGTTCGGGTCATAGGCCGCCGTCACATCTGCGCTCAGGCAGAAGGAGTTGGCAAAGCAGTCAGAAAGCGCGACGCCCTGCGTGCGGCACATGTCGCCCATGAACCACTCAAACGCCTGAGACAGCATACCGGACACGCCCTCGGAGCCGATCTCCTCCTTGTCCGCGAAGATGCAGACCGCGGTCTTCTTCGGGGACACAGCGTCAAAAATACCTGCAAGCTCTGCATACGCGCAGACGCGGTCGTCGTGACCGTAGGACGCGATGAAACTGCGGTCAAAGCCGATGTCGCGCGCCTTGCCGGCGGGCACGACCTCAAGCTCGGCGGAGATAAAGTCCTCCTCCGTAATGCCGTACTGCGCGTTCAAATACTGGAGAACGCCGAGCTTGAAACGGTCGGAGCAGTCCTTATCTTCAAACGGCTTTCCGCCGAGCAGCACGTTCAAGCTCTCGCTCGGGATGGCCTCGTTGAGCGGCTTTTTGCCCTGCTCGCGGCCAAGGTGCGGTAAAAGGTCGTTGATGATGAACTGGGGATCGTCCTCCTTGCCGCCGACGTGGACGTCGACCTTCGAGCCGTCGCGCAGCACGACGACGCCGTGCAGCTCGAGGGGGATCGTCACCCACTGGTACTTGCGGATGCCGCCGTAGTGGTGGGTCTTGAAGTAGGCCATCTCGGCCTCCTCGTAAAGCGGACGGGGCTTTAAGTCGAGGCGCGGGGAGTCGGTATGCGCCGCGCCGATGTTCGCGCCGTGGCTCAGGTCTTCGCTGCCGATGACAGCGAGCATGATGCCCTTGCCGCGGTTATTGAAGTAGACCTTGTCGCCGGCGCTCAGCTTCATACCCGCTTCGTAGGCCTTGAAGCCCTTCTTTTCCGCCAGCTCGATGCAGTACTCCACGCAAAGGCGCTCGGTCTTGCCGTTGTTGAGGAACTTCTTGTAGTCCTCGCAATAGGCCTCCATCGCTTTTTCATCCTCTGCGCTCAGGCGGTCATAGCCATTCTTGGGGGCGTAGAGCAGTTTTTCAGCGAGCTTGTTCTTTTCACTCATCTCTCAGTTTCCTCCTTCAAATTGTTGATGATCGTGTTGATATAGACCTCTGCCGCGTGTTCCGCCTTTTCAGCAGTCGGCAGATCGTTCACAAATTCATAATCGCACTGCGCGCGGAAATAGTCCGCGTCCTTCTGTGCCGCGATGCGCGACCTTGCATACTCCTCGGTGATGCTGTCGCGCGCCATGATGCGCTTGACCCGCACCTCTTCAGGCGCCGTTACGGCGACGGTCGCGTCGCAGATCGCGCCAAGGCCGCTCTCGATGAGCTTGATAGCATCGAGGCCGATGATCTCCGCGTTCGTCGCCGCCATTTTCTGCGCCAGCGCGCGCGGGATGCGCTCGTGCACGATGGCGTCGAGCTCGGCGAGCTTTTTTCTGTCCTTGAAGACGATCAGGCCGATGGCGTGGACGTCCACGCTGCCGTCCTGCCGAAAAATGACATCGCCGAACGCCTCGCGCAGCGCGCGCAGCAGCGGCTCGTCATCTTTTAACATCTCGTGATAGACCGCGTCGCAGTCGAGCACGCATGCGCCCTTTCTTTCAAGCGCGCGCAGAAGGCTCGTCTTCCCCGCGCCCGTGCCGCCGGTGATGCCGATGACGATCTTGCCGTTGTCCGCGTCCTCCACATGGAAGCCCGCGGCCTTTTTGAGGCGGTTGCCGATGGCAAGGCCAAGGCCTTTACTGTCCGGACATTGTGCCCAGATCTCGCCCACATTCGTCTCGTCGAACGTCCGCAGCGCGTCGAAGACGTGCTGCGCCTGCGCGCGCTTATCGTCGCTCGCACCGAGGGGGTGGACGATGTGCCCGTCGAAGAGCCGCGCGAACTCGTCAAAGCAGATGATGCCGGACTTCTCGCCCGCGTGTGTGAGCAGATAGCGCGCGCTCGCCTTCGCCCCGCCGGTCACGACCGTGACGGGGGCCTTAGGCGCATAGTGGCGGTACTTCATGCCCGGGGCGCGCGGCTTTTCGCCGTCATTCATCTTCTGCGTCACGGCCCTGTCGACCGTCACCTCGCCCAGCGCATCGCGCAGGCTCTCGAGCGGCAGTCCGCCCGGGCGCAACAGC
>OGFN01000630.1_pt1 | contig 16490 bp, 13 predicted proteins | sample 1570921 | NCBI WGS metagenome assembly OGFN01 (sample SAMEA2581940, study PRJEB24529) | metagenome | biome: Human gut stool | place: China | collected 2011
TTTACGATTGAGCGAGAAAGTCCGGGCAGAAAACTGTTCGGACTTTTCTCATATATTCCAAAATGACGGTAGAATTGTTCACAAGTTTTATGGTACAATTTAAACGCGATAATTATGCAACAAATCGGAATTTGAAAACAATAGAAGCGATAAAGGAGTATAAGGAAATGAAATATATAAACAAAAAGAAAAGTATTGTGGAAATCATAATATGCTTTTCTCTAATGTTGTTTCTTACGGTCTTTGTAAATATATTTGGAAAAGATTTTGGACTTTGGTTAGGAATATTAACATATTGGCTTCCGTCCATTATCTTAATCCTTTATATTCTAAAAGTAGAAAAGGAGCCGCTTTCCTCTATCGGATTAAAGCGAATTTGTTTCAAAAATATTTTTGAGGGCTTAGGTTTAGGATTTGTTATGTTTATTGCACAACAAATCCCGCTGCTTATTATGGGAATAGACTATTCGGTTTTTTCTATGAAACCCGATTTTTTCTATATTCTGATTACTACCTTTTATTGTTTTTTCTGCGTTGGATTTGCCGAAGAACTTATTTTTCGAGGTTTTTTATTTAAAAAGACGTTGGATATATGCCGTATAAAATGGATTTCCATAGTGATTAACATTATTCTGTTTTATGTTATACATTGGACTTCCTTACCGCATAATTTTGGAGGAATTTATAATATAGCTATCAATACATTGATTTTATGTATTTACTATTTGTTGCGAACAGAAAAAACCTTAATTCCACTTATGGTAGGACACGGTTTTTATGATACTCTGACATCTGTAATTCTTCCGATTTTTATTTATATGAATAATTAAATAAAGAACTTCAAGTTTGCTGAACTTATCGTACCATAACGCAAAAGTGTTTGCAACTGGAACTGCCAACAGAAAATTCTGTGTATTCGCAAGAAAATAGGAATCGTGCGGGGAACTACGCCCACCTGACCTCAGAAAACGGCAAATGAGCCGTTTTGACAAGCGGCCGTCCGGCGTTTCAGCAGCACACAAAGCGCACCGAGGGTAGTGATACCACCCATGCCTCGCACACGCAGAAAGCCCTGAGCGCAGGGCATACAAGCCGCAATTTCGACAGAAACGGAAAAGATCACGCAGCCCAGCGGGGCCGCGACGCCTTCGGAGCAGCGACGCGCATAAACGCATCGCTGCTCCGAAGGCTTTCTGCGTTCTTCAGGAGCGTCTCCGACCAAGACCCAAAAGCGGCAAAACTTGCCGTTCTGATACCCGGCCCGGGGATGTTGGTGAACGTGCGGAACGCTCCGAGAGTAGTGATACCACCCCCATCCGAAACGCCCCCTGTTTCGGCGTGCAAGCCGCTGTGTGCGATCCTTCTCCGAAAGCCGAGTGTGTACCCGCTTTCACCCGTGAAAGCGAACGTGGGCCGTTTGTGGGAGAAGTTGAAAAACGCGATGAAAGATGGTCTGAGATAGAGTTTGAGACGGCAGCTTTGACAGATTTTTCTCTTCTGCTGGTGTTGAGGGTTCACAGTGAACCGGGAAATGTATGTATATAAAAGCGTGGAGGACTAAAAGGAATTTCGCTGACGGCACAAGACCGTGCTGTGGCCGAGGGAGGGAAGGCCCCCTGTTTCGCCGTGTAAGCCGCTGTGTGCGATTTTTCGCAGAGAGCCGAGTGTGTACCCGCTTTCGGGAGTGAGAGCGAACGTGGGCCGTTTGTGAGAGAAGTTGAAAATCGCGATGAGAAACGGTTGGGAACAGCGTTGTGACGGTAACTTTTTGGCGATATTTGCGGGAGTGTCTATTGGCGAAAAATCGAACTTTTTAAGCCGGATTTTTGAATAGGGAAAGCCGTTCGATAAAAGCACAAGATAAAGGGCCGCAGTCGCAAGCGCCCGCGGCCCGGCCTCAAAGCCCCGCAGTGCGGGGCTTTCCGGGGTTTTGAAACCGCAGTCTAAGGTGCACCTTGAGAGGCACTTTCGCAGTCATAGGTGAACGTCAGGCACAGAAAAGGCCCGTGGCGGCGGACTTTTCAAGGTGGCCGTTTCGCAGGCGGTTGAGAAATTTTCCGTTTTCAACTACCCGAAAAAGTGATTTCTGATAGCGGCAATTCTCGGGGGGAAATGTGTATATTTTGCGCCGCTGTAGTCAATAAAACAACTCCTTGACCGTCCAAAAATCGCACCGCTGTAACCAAAGAAGAACGCCTCCGGCAGCGCAAAAATTGCGCCGCCATAGACAAAGATAGGGTATCCCCTTCAAATGATAACTTTTTGATAACAGTTCGGCTTTTCGGTAGCTTTGTTGCCTTGGTTACGGTATTGTTCGTTGGCAAAGGAGGCTGATTTTATGCCAAAGCGACGAGCAAACGGGGAAGGGAATATCCGAAAGCGAAAGGACGGACGCTGGGAGGGGCGGTACACAGTCGGTCACGATCCCGAAACCGGCAAAGCCATCATCAAGAACGTGCTGGGTAAAACGCAGGCGGAAGTAAAAGAAAAACTGAAAAAAGCCATTGAGGAAAACGTGGGCATCGACTACGGGCGGGCCAAGACCTACACCGTGGGAAGTTGGCTGGAAGTGTGGATGGAGAACTACGCAAAAATCAAGCTGCGCCCATCGACCTCCAAAACCTCACAAGGCTTTCTGAAAAACCACATCAAGCCGCAGATCGGCGGCATCCCGCTGGCAGAGATGACCTCTCTGGACTTGCAGCGGTTCTACAAGCATCTGCTGGACGGTGGCCGAGTAGACCGCATCGAAGCGAAAAAGAAACCGAAAGGTCTGGCACCCAAGACGGTGCGAAATATCCACCAGATGATCGGCTCGGCGTACAATCTCGCCATCGAGCAGAAGTTGGTAACCCGCAATCCGACACAGGGCTGCGCCCTGCCGACGGTGGAGCACAAAGAGATGAAAACCCTGACCGCCGACCAACTCAGCGCCTTCTTCCAGGAGGCCAAGGACAGCGGCGTGTACGAGCTCTACTACCTCGACCTTGCCACGGGCCTACGGCGGGGCGAACTGTTGGGACTGAAATGGACGGACGTCGACCTCGACCGTGGTGTGCTGAAAATCCAACGGGCCATCTCACGGCAGAACAGCAAGGTGGTCGAAGCCCCACTGAAAACGAAAAACGCCTACCGCACACTGCCGTTGTCGGCAGACGCGATAAGCGTACTGAAAATGCAAAAATGTAAGATCGGAAATAGCGAATGGATATTCCCGTCCCCCGCCGGAGGCCCCATGTCACCGGACAGCGTTCTGCACATGCTCCAGCGGGTGCTGAAACGGGCTGGGCTGCCCCGCATCCGATTCCACGACCTCCGACACACCTTCGCGACCATGGCCCTGCAGAACGGCGTGGACGTGAAAACCGTCAGCAGTATGCTCGGTCACTACTCGGCGGGTTTCACACTGGACACCTACGCCCACGTCACCACCGACGCCCAGCTCAAAGCGGCGCAAACGATGGGGAACATCCTCTCCCGTGCGGTATAGACCTTTCCGCTACCCGCTCCCGTTGGGGTCAGCGTTTGGGTCGGGAAAAAGCGGCACCCTAAAAACAGAACTTATGAAAAGCAAAAGTCCTCAAAATCAGACGATTTCGAGGACTTTTGGTACGCCGTGAGGGATTCGAACCCCCGGCCTTCTGGTCCGTAGCCAGACGCTCTATCCAGCTGAGCTAACGGCGCGTGTCTCATATCGGACAACGGTGTTATACTACCACAGCTTTCAGGGAAATGCAAGAGGAAATTTCAAATTTTTAGAAAAAATTTGAGGACAGGTCAAAACAATGAATTTGACAAGAGGCGTGTGGCAAGGGTAAAATATCATTGATTTTGATTTTTTGCAAGGAGCACACTATGGAAAATACTTTCAAAGGCAGCAAAAACTACGTTGCGAGCCCGGAGCTGATGAATGCGGTGAACATCGCGATGGCGCTCAAAAAACCGCTTCTCATCAAGGGCGAGCCGGGCACGGGAAAGACGATGCTCGCCGAGGCTGTGGCCGAGGCGCTGGGCAAAAAGCTCATCATCTGGAGCGTCAAGTCCACGACGAAGGCACAGGACGGCCTGTACGTCTACGATGTGGTGCAGCGTTTATACGACAGCCAGTTCGGCACATCCGGCGTGGACGATATCGCAAAGTATATCAAGCTCGGCAAGCTCGGCGAGGCGTTTTCCGCCGACGAGCAGGTCGTGCTGCTGATCGACGAGGTCGACAAAGCAGACCTCGAGTTCCCGAACGACCTTCTTTGGGAGCTCGACAAGATGGAATTCTACATTCCCGAGACGAAGGAGACCATCAAGGCCAAGCACCGTCCCATCGTCATCATCACCTCGAACGCGGAAAAGGAGCTGCCGGACGCGTTCCTGCGCCGCTGCATCTTCCACTATATTGAATTCCCCGACCAGCAGCAGATGGAAAAGATCATCCGCGTCCACTTTGATCATGTCGACGAGACGCTTTTGATGCACGCGATGCAGGCGTTTTACTATATCCGCTCGATCGACTCGGTGGAGAAAAAACCCTCGACATCCGAGCTTGTCGACTGGATCCGCGCGCTCGAGCTTACCGGCGTGGACACGTCCCGCATCACGAAGGAGATCCCGTTCATCGGGGTGCTCCTCAAAAAGGACAAGGATATCTCCACCGTGCAGCGCCGACTGAGAAGATAAGAACGCCATGTTTACTGGATTTTTCTACCTTCTGCGCGCGCACGGCTTTCGCGTCAGCCTGAATGAGTGGATGACGCTCATCGAGGGGCTGATGCTGGGCCTGCAGCACGATTCGCTCATGGGCTTTTACGAGCTCTGTCGCGCGGTGCTCGTCAAGTCCGAGGCGGATTACGACAAGTTCGACCAGATCTTCCTTGAATACTTCGACGGCGTGCCATATCAGGACGAGCTTCCCAAGGAGCTGATGGACTGGCTCAACAACCCTGCCGCCGCAATGGAGGAGTTCCGCAAGTTCCTGCGCACGCAGGGCTATGAGGAAAAGAGCATTGAGAAAATTCTCAAAATGTTCGAAGAGCGCCTCAGGGAGCAGACCGAGGAGCACAACGGCGGCTCGTACTGGATCGGTACGAACGGCTACTCAAACTTCGGCAATAGCGGCCACAGCCCGCAGGGCATCCGTGTGGGCGGGAAGAGCATGTACCGCCGCGCGTTTCAGGTGGCGGGGGAGCGCAGGTTCCGCGACTTCCGCAAGGACAATGTGCTCGATATCCGACAGTTTCAGATGGCGTTCCGCCTGCTGCGCCAGTATTCCGAGCAGACGCAGGAGGCCAAAACGGAATTCGATGTGGACGGGACCATCCGCGAGACCTGCGACAACGCGGGAACGCTGTCGGTCTGCTACAAGCGTCCGCGCAAAAATACCGTCAAGGTGCTGATGCTGATGGACTCCGGCGGCTCGATGGAGTATTATTCCAACCTCTGCTCCATGCTCTTCCAGGCGGCGCGGCAGTCGAACCATTTTAAAGAGCTGCACGTCTACTACTTCCACAACTGCATTTATTCAAGCGTCTATACCGACCCGCGGATGTACCGCGAGCACGCGGTGCCGACGGACTGGATCCTGCAGAATTTCGGCAGCGAGTACAAGGTCATTTTAGTCGGCGATGCGCTGATGGACATGTACGAGCTGATGGAAAAGCGCTACGACTACCGCACCGGCGAGGCGAAATGGTCGGGCCTCGATCAGATCAAGCGCTTCTGCGAGCACTACGACCACCTGATCTGGCTCAATCCCGAGGAGCCCCCGCGCTGGGGCGGCTACTGGGGCGAGAGCTACGGCTATATCGCAAGGGCGGTGGACATGTACCCGCTGACCGTCGACGGTCTCGAGCGCGGCATGAAAAAGCTGCTCGTGAACCGGTAAAGGAATAAAAAAGAGGACGGGAGTTTGCCGTGTGCCGATAAGACAGTAATTTGAGAAAACTACAAAATCGGCAGCTGCTAGGTAGGATTGGACAGCAAAACAGGCGGCACTCAGCTTCGGTTGGGTGCTGCCTGTTTTTGTACATCTGAGGGTTGAAAATTGCTTGTTTTCCCCTCTGTGTGGCTTTGTTCAAAAGTGAGCATATCTGGCTTCATTTATTCACATAGATTAAGTTTGAAACATGAAAAAGGCCACATTTCAACATATTGATTATACGGATCAGAGAATCACTTTACGATGAAGTCATTATACATAGCAGCATAAATTTTTGCTTGAATAAGCATCACTATTTTACATGCAGGAAAAGTGACCCAAACGGAGCGAATAAACCGATTATACTAATTCTCTGAAATATGCCACATTATCTTGAAAAAGCAGAAGAAAATGAGTATAATATAATGTGTACACACTATTCAGGGATACCCAATTAGAGCTATGGAGGAAAAATGAAGCTATCATCCTTTTTTCACTTCGCTGCTTTTGGCGTAAAGACGATTCTGCTTAGAAAGAAATCACCAATCCTTGGAACTGTAATCCTAACAGACAAATGCAATTTGCATTGCAAGCACTGTTCCGTCAACAATATTACAGCAATCGTCCATCCATATGAACAGATCTGGCAAGAAATGCAGCGGCTATATGACATGGGAGTTCGCATTTTGTTCTTCTGCGGTGGCGAAACATTTCTTTGGAAAGATGGCGAACGCACTCTCAGAGATTTGGTTATAGAAGCAAAGAACATGGGTTTTCTCATCGTCAACGTAGTTACGAACGGAACGTTTCCCATTGATCTCCCAGAAGCAGATTTGATTCTTTTGAGCTTGGACGGAGATAAGCAGCGCCATAATGAAGTTCGTGGTGACACCTACGACACTATCATGAAGAACATCAGCAATGCTACCGCAGACAATATCTGTTTCTATATGGCAATCAATCAAATCAACAAAGATCATGTACGAGATGTCTGTCTAACGGCTCGTGACACTAAAAATGTCCGTGCAGTATCATTCAATTTCCATACACCATATCCTGACACAAAAAAATTAGCTCTGACTAAAGAGGAAAAAGCCAAGTGCTGTGATACGATAACTCAAATGATGAAAGAAGGCGCACCTGTATTCAACCTAAAAAGTGCGTTTCCATATCTTATTGAAAATCGTTTTCCTACGCCTTGCCATCAGTGCGTAGTGATGGAAAACGGAAAGTTGTCTACTTGCGGGCGCTGTATAGATGTTCCTGGCCTTTGCGACCAATGCGGATACTTTTTTGTTGCTGAATATACGCTTCTGTTCAGAGGCAATCCCAAAATAATCATTGAGATGCTTCATACATACTTGAAGTATATTTAGGAGTAATATGAGCTTCATTACAGGTTTAACGAGAATGTGGCTTACACGGACAGCGAAGCCATTTACGTTCAAAAATGGATATGACCAGATATTGCCGTATGCAGAATGTGAAAACCTTGGGCTGTATGTTCATATCCCTTTTTGCAAAAGTATCTGCAACTTTTGCCCTTATTGCAAAGTGCGGTATTCTGCTGAATTGTGTGATAGGTACATAGATTCTTTGATTCAAGAAATACACATTGTGGGCAGCCAACATGCGGAGCATAGAAAAGCAACCAGCCTATACTTCGGTGGTGGGACACCTGCACTCGCAGCCAACCGTATAAAAGAAATCGTTAATGCATTGAGTGAGCACTTTATTATCACAGAGGGGATTGGACTGGAACTTCATCCCGATAATGTGAATGTGGAAACGCTGCAAATGTTGAAAGATGCAGGTGTAACAAAAATCAGCATCGGCATTCAATCATTCTGCGATAAGTATCAGAAGATTCTTGGCAGAAAGAAAATTGATACCGCAGAAATGATGTCTGCGTTGTCTGCCGTTTCTTTTGAAACTGTTTCCATGGACTTTATCTTTGCGCTGCCTGGACAAACCTACGATGATTTGAAGTCGGATATTGATACTGCTTTTTTATTGGGGGCAAATCACGTTGCCATATACCCATTCATTGATTTCACTTTTACAGAAAGTCCCGTTACTGCAATGCCTAAAAAAGATAAACGAGAGTTGCTGGATGCCATTACTCAATACTGTTTAGGAAAAGGATACTCTCGAAATTCTATCTGGACTTTCTCAAGTGGAACGGATGCAAACTACTCATCCATGACCAGAGATAATTTCCTCGGATTCGGTTGCTCTGCTACGAGTCTATTCAAAGAGCAATTCAAAATCAATACTTTTGATGTAGATTCCTACTGTGAAAGAATTCGTTCCGGGAACCTCGCCACATCATTGACAATTCGCTTTACCAAGCGGCAACGGATGGTTTATTGGCTATTTTGGACAGCATACAGCACGAGAGTAACTGCCGAAGATTTTGAAAAATTCTTTGGTGTGTCATTGAAAAAAATGTATGGATTCGAGCTTTGGGTTGCCAAACAATTAGGGCTTGTCAAGGAACACAACGGCACTTATGAAATGACGCTAAAAGGTGCCTTCTACTATCATTACTATGAGAATTTTTACACGCTATCTTATATCGACAAGATGTGGGGTATCATGCGAAAAGAAGCATTTCCCGAACAGATTGAACTGTAAAAGAACGGAGATCGCTCAATGCCAGACAACAGGAATCGTAAGCGACCGATACAGGTCAAATTCTTCGTAGATGAAAAAGAACTCAGCTTGATAAAGGCGAGGATGGCGCAGCTTGGTATAGAGAATATGAGCGCTTACCTTCGGAAAATGGCGATCGACGGATATGCAGCAAAACCGGATTTGCCTGAACGCCGTGAACCCCAAAATCCATGACTCACTTTCCGAAGATAGATTGATATTCAGCTCCGCAGGAGCGTAGCCAATTTCTTAGAAATCGTTAAAGGGTTTGGGATGGTTCCCAACAAGATTTTGCAAAAGGTCAGCAAGGCTGAAATTTTGCAAAACGTACGAGTGGGTACCGCCGTGCATTGCTTGCCGGAATGGCAAGCTCCGGTGTGGGTACTCACCGGATTTGCTTGCTATTCTGCAAGGAAATCCCGGTCGTACCACGCCGGATTTCGCAAGTGTACATACACTTGCTGTGCTTGCTATTCTCTGTTCTTCATAATAGCAAGCGCCATTTCCCAAATGAAAATCGGCGGCAACCGCCGCCTTGTCTGCCAAAAAGCGAAACGGACGGGCGCTGTCAATGGCGGCGCAGCCGTTCATCTTAACCATTGACGGCGTTCGTCCGTTTTGCTACTCCGACTATAATTTTGAATGAAATGAATCGAAGCGAAGGAGGCTTGACGAAGTGAATCCAAAAGAAAATGACAATGAGATCATTGAGCTGACCGACGAGGAACTGGACGAGATTTTTGCCGATGATGATTTTGATAACGGCGAGGAGGACGGTGAAATCCGCTCGTTTCATTTCTCCAATCCTGACCCGTATGCCAAGGTCAAGCCGCGCCCCGACGATGCCCCCAAGAGGGAGTTTTCTTTCGACGAAAAGGGCAACATCGTGGTGAAGAATCCGTCCGCCTTTTGGCTGCCCGACGTCAAAATCGTGGAGGAACACGGCGGCACGGAATACACCGTAACCGGCAGCTATGAGGGAACGGAAACCCTCGACAAGAAGCTCAGACGCATTATGGAGCAGAACGCTGCCGATGATAAAAGTAGTATCACGGAGGACGCCGATGAGTAACGACGTTTCTCTTGATATAAACCAAAAATCCAATCCTGTTCAAGCAGTTGCCCCACCGAAGGAGGACAACAATATGTTAAGGGCAACCGACAAAATCACAGCGCTTTATTGCAGACTGTCCGTGGAGGACACCAAAGAAAAAGGCGGCAAGGATGACCCGTCGAACTCCATACAGCATCAGCAGGTCATGTTAATGGAGTATGCAAAATCTCAGCACTTTCCGAACCCGACGTTCTTCATTGACGACGGGTACAGCGGCGTGGATTTTTCCAACCGCCCCGGCTTTCAGAAGATGCTTGCGGAAATTGAAGCCGGTCATGTGGAAGCGGTGATTACGAAAGACCTCAGCAGACTGGGGCGTAATTCCTCGTTGACAGGACTTTATATCAACTACACGTTTCCTCAGTACGGCGTGCGGTATATTGCCATCAACGACCACTTCGACACCATTGACCCCAACAGCACCGACAGCGACATGGCAGGCATCAAGAATTGGTTCAACGAGTGGTACGCCAAAGATACCAGCCGCAAAATCCGTGCCGTCAACAAGGCAAAGGGCGAGCGTGGAGAACGATTGACCACCAATGTTCCCTACGGCTACAAGCGTGACCCTGACGATCCCAAGAAATGGGTGATTGACGAAGAAGCTGCACAGGTAGTGAAGCGGATCTTTGCGCTCTGCATGGAGGGAAAAGGACCGAGCCAGATTGCCGCCCTGCTGGAAAAGGAAAAGGTGCTGAATCCCACCGCCTACAAACAGAGGGAGGGCAGAAAAACACCGCATCAGGCTCCGGAGAATGAGTATCGCTGGCACGAAAGCACCGTTGCTTATATTCTCGAATACATGGAGTACACGGGCTGCACGGTCAACTTCAAGACCTACACCAACTCCATTTGGGACAAGAAGCAACGGGAAAATCCAATGGAAAATCGCAAGATTTTCTATAACACCCACCCGGCGATCATCTCTCTGGAAGTCTTTGATAAGGTGCAGGAGATTCGGCAGCAGCGGCACCGCAGAACGGCAACGGGCAAGAGCAATATGTTCTCCGGCTTGGTGTTCTGCAACGACTGCAAGCAGAAGCTCTACTACTCCACCACCAGCTATTTTGAAAAGCGGCAGGACTTCTTCATCTGCTCCACCCATCGTGTCAATAAGGACAAGTGCAGCGGACATTATATTCGTGCCGTTGTGCTGGAACAAATCGTCTGGAAGCACATTCAGGAGGTCATATCGGTAGTCACTTGCTATGAGGCGTATTTCCGCTCTGAAATGGAGCAAAAGCTCCGTATACAGAGCGAGGAATCGCTGCGGCTGTATCAGAAGCGGCTGGCACAGGCTGAGAAGCGAATCGGCGAGCTTGACCGCCTTTTCATCCGCATTTACGAGGACAATGTTGCCGGTCGGCTGGATGATGAACGCTTTGCGATGATGAGCAAGAACTACACCGAGGAACAGAAAGACCTCAAAGCCGAAGTCAAGAATCTGCAACAGCAAATCCATGAACAGGAACAGCAGGCAGAGAATATAGAGCAGTTTGTTCAGCGGGTAAAGAGGAACAGCACCCTCACGGAGCTGACCCCCTATGCCCTCAGAGAGCTTGTCAAGGCGGTCTATGTGGATGCACCCGACAAGTCCAGCGGCAAACGCAGGCAGAAGGTACATATCGAGTACGATCTTGTGGGCTACATTCCCGTGGATGAGCTGCTAAAAGCGGAACAGGCATGACCGAGATCATGCCTGTTCCAAGAAATTTGAGTTTTACTGTCTTACCAGCAGGGGGCCTTACCCGCCCTCTTTTTTGACCCACGGCGGCAAAATTGGTGTCCAAACGGAACAATTTCGCCCGATGGGGAAAGACAAGCGGCAAAAGCTGTTGTATACTGCCAGACAGTTAGAGATGACTAATCTGAAAAGACAGGAGCGGAAGAGATGACCGCAGAGAAATTATTGGAGCATCAGGGCGCTATTTTGCTGGCGCAGAGCGACGGCTGCGCGGCCTGGCAGTTTCGAAACGAGACCGGCAACGGCACGATGACCACCTATGAGATCTTTTCGGGCGTGATGCTCGCGTTCAACGACTTTCACATGGAGCGCTACGAGTGCGATTTTGTGGCCGACCGGCGGATGCTCGCCATCGACCACTGCCGCGAGGGGGGCATGGATTACGCCGCGAGCGACAACTTGGTCGCCTACACGGCGGCGGGGGATATGCAAAAGCTCCGCAACTTCTGTTGCGGAGCTTTTGCTGTTCGTCACCGGTGGACGATTTGAGCAAAAATGTGCAATGGCTTTCGCCCTTTTGATGGTAGCGGAATAACAGATGCTATGCTATATTACAATAAATCGCGTCGAATAATGCGGCTTGCTTTGTGCAAGTGTGACGAAATAAGAGAGTGAAGCGGTGTTTTTGCAGATCTGCCTCTTGCGGAACGCAAAATAAAGCGCTATATTACGGTAGCGCGATAAAGTGAATGGGGGAATACATCAATTTTGCAGACAAAGCGGTATTCGTTCGAACACTGAAAATTTTAGGAGGAAACAACACATGAAAGGAAACGTACTCAAAAAGTTTCTCTGTACCTGTCTGGTGACGGCCGCGGCCTTCGCCGCGACGACCATCAGCGCCTCCGCCTGCACGACGATCTACGTCGGCGGCGACCTCGTCGAAGAGGGCACGCCCTTCGTCGCCCGCACGGAGGACTACGGCTCTGACTACAACAAGCTCTGGTTCATCAGCGAGAGCGGCAAGTGGAAGCAGGGCGACCACTACGTCGGCTGCCCGGAATACGGACCGTTCGAGTGGGATTTCACCCACGACAGCTACCGTTTCACCTATTTTACGAACGATATCTACTATGACGGCATCTGCCCCGAGTGCGGCGAAAAGGCCGACCACTACTCCTACACCGAGTTCGGCACGAACGAAAAGGGCGTGTCCGTCTCCGCGACCGAAACGCTCTACGGCAACAAAAAGGTGACGGAAGCCGACCCGTACCGCGACGCCGAATGGGCGGAAGCGAACAAGAGCGAGCGCATCGGCATTGAAGAGACCGACATCCCGACCATCATCCTGGCCGAGGCCTCCTCCGCGCGCGAGGGTGTGAAGCTGCTGCTCGACATCTACGAGAATTACGGCTGCGTGGCCGCCTCCGGCGTGTTCGTCTGCGACAAGGACGAGGTCTGGTACGTTGAAAATTGCAGCGGCACGCAGTATGTCGCCATCAAGCTCAACGCCAACATGATCTTCCTTGAGCCCAACATGGCCGTCATCGGCCGCGTCGATCTGGACGATGAGAACGTCATCGCCTCCAAGGACCTGATCGCGGTGGCGAAGAAGGCCGGCACGTTCGTCGGCGACGAGGCAAAGAACATCATCGACTTCCGTGCGTCCTATGCCCGCATCAGCGAGAAGATGGACCAGCGCATGATCGACGGCCTCAACTACCTGAACGTGGCTTACAAATATGACAGCGACGCGCTCGTGACCGACAACACGAAGTTCACCATCTCCAACCTTGACGCAAGCGACAAGCTTGTCGCGCTCTACACCAACATCAAGGCCGACCGCAAGCTCGACAAGGACGATGTGTTCGGCTACTACAAGCTCTCCTCCATCGGCAAGGCCAGCAACCAGGAGATCTAGATCTTCCAGCTCTTCAAGGATCGTCCGGTCGAGACCGCGACCGTGGGCTGGGTCGGCGTCGGCAACATGTCCTACAACGTGTTTGTCCCGTACTATCCCATGCTGATTGACAGCATGTACTCCGGCTATCAGGTCAGCACCGCGTCCGCGAAGTTTACGACTGAAAAGCCCGACACCTTCTGCACCTACGGCACGAGCTGGGCGCAGGATGCCGAGGGCAACTGGCAGCGCGTTTCCGGCTTCAAGGCGTATCCGAGCAACTGGAAGGATTCCTATTACTTCACGTTTGAGGGTCTCGGCGGTTACATCGCCAACGCCGACAAGATCACCGGCAAGCCCCTGAAGGCCGAGGCCAAGGCCTACGTCGCCGATAAACTCGCCGCCCTCCAGCAGGAGCTCTACAAGGACTTCGTCACGACCGACCAGCTCGCCAAGGCGGATGATGCCCGCGCCCTTGCCACCGAGAACGGCAAGACCATGGCTGAAAAGGCCCACAAGCTGGGCGTTGAGCTCGTCGAGTACATCACGAAGGATGAAGCGCTCCAGCCGAGCGTGTTCACCGATGTCAAGGAAGGCGCCTACTATGTGGACGCTGTGAACTGGGCCGCGGATAAGAAGGTCACCTCCGGTAAGACCGAGACGACCTTCGCCCCCAACGACTCCTGCACCCGCGCGCAGGCCGTCACGTTCCTGTGGCGCGCCGCCGGCAGCCCCGAGCCGACCGCAAGCGAGATGACCTTCACCGACGTGAAGGCGGACAGCTACTACGATAAGGCCGTCCTGTGGGCCGTCGAGAACAAGATCACCTCCGGCATGAGCGACACGCTGTTCGCGCCCGACGCGACCTGCTCGCGCAGCCAGATCGTGACGTTCCTGTACCGCATGCAGAACAATCCTGAGAGCAAGGCAGAGAATCCGTTCACCGATGTCAAGGCGGACGCCTACTACGCAAACGCCGTCCTGTGGGCCGTGGAAAACGGCGTGACCACCGGTGCGAGCGCGACGACTTTCGACCCCGCGGGCGACTGCACGCGCGGTCAGATCGTCACTCTCCTCTATCGCTGCCTGAGCAAGTAAGCGATAAAAGCAAACAGGAGAGCCCCCGAAGAAAACCTTCGGGGGCCTTTTTTTGCGGAACGGGTGGGAGAAATATCAACAGAAGTTGATGTTGCGTTGAGAAAGAGTTCATCTGCTTGCGGTAAAAATATAAAATCTGATGTTGTAAGTTCCGGCGGGGATGCCCGTAGATGAGGTTTTTATCTTTCAGGAAGGAAGAAACGAACGATGCGAGTGAAGATTATTTCCGACAGCACGTGCGACCTGTCGCCCGCGCTGCTCGAGCGCTATGATATTGCCGTCACGCCGCTGTGCGTCATCAAGGACGGCAAGGACTTCCACGATGGTGTGGACATTACGCCCGCCGACATTTTTGCCCACGTGGACGGCGGCGGAGACCTTTGCAGCACGTCGGCGGTCAGCCAGTACGAGTACGGCGAGATGTTCGCGCGCTACGCGAACGAGTATGACGCGGTGGTGCAGATCACCATCGGCGCGAATTTCTCCTGCTGCTATCAGAATGCCTGCGCCGCGGCGCAGGAGTACGAGAACGTCTTTGTGGTCGATTCGGAGAATCTGAGCACCGGCCAGGGCCTTCTGGTCGTCGCGGCGGCGAAGCTCGCCGAGCAGGGCCTTTCCGGCGCGGAGATCGCCGAGCGCGTGCGCGCGCTCGCGCCGAAGGTCGAGGCGAGCTTTTTGATCGAGCGCCTCGACTACATGCGAAAGGGCGGCCGCTGCTCGGCTGTGGCCGCGCTGGGCGCGAATCTTCTGCACCTGAAGCCCTGCATCGAGGTGCGAAACGGCAAGATGGCCGTGTGCAAGAAGTACCGCGGCTCGTTTGAAAAGTGCATCCGCCAGTATGTAAAAGAGCGCCTTGACGGGCGCGAGGACATCGCGCCGGAGCTCGCGTTCATCACTCACGCGGCGGCGGACGCGAACGTCGTGGCCGCGGCGAAGGAGGAAGCGGCACAGTACGGATCGTTTGAGACCGTCGAAGAGACGCAGGCGGGCTGCACCGTCTCGTGCCACTGCGGCCCGAACACGCTCGGCATCCTGTTTGTGAGAAAGTAAAGGAGAAACCACCGTATGGCTCGCCATACGGTGGTTCTTTTTCAGCATTTTGCGCTTTTTCGCCAAAAGATGACCGCGAGCGCGGTGCAGACCGCGATGGCGGCGGCGTAGGGGATGACGAGCAGAAACGCGGTGCTCGCCGGTGCGCTGTAAGAAGCATAGCGGATGCCCCAGAGCATGTCGCAGTAGTTGAATGCGACGGTGGCGCACATCACATCGGAGAGCAGGATCGCCAGCGCGGCGAAGGTACAGGACAGAGCTTTCATGGAGAGACCTCCTTATTTGTGTTTGGTGCTTTTGAGCAGCAGCGCCGCGCCCGCGGCGATGGCCGCGACGCAGAGCAGCAGAAAAATGCCACTGCCGTCGATGCGGATCATCGACGATCCGCTGATCTGCGCGGGAACGGACGGGACAAGGATCGACAAAACGCCATAGACGATCAGCGCGGCCGCGCCGCCGAAGCAGAGAATGAGGCTCAAAAGCCGCATCGTCCGGTGCTCCTCCTGCGCTTCGGCGGGCGCGGCATTCGGCGCACCGTCTTTTAGAAGGTAGTCGAGCGAGACGCCGAAGTAATTGCTCAGCGCGAGGAGCTTGTCGCTCTCAGGCATCGCGCTGCCGCCCTCCCATTTAGAGATGGCCTGACGCGAGACGTTCAGCGCCTCCGCGAGCTGCTCCTGCGAAAGACCGCTCTTTTTGCGCAGTGTGTAGAGTTTTTCAGGTAGTGCCATGGTTCCTCCTTTCGCAAAAAGCATAGCGTTAGTGTGCGCAAAATGCCATGTATTGCAGTAGACAATTGCGCAACCGTGGGTAGCAATGAAGACTTTTTGCGGAAAACAGTCCTGATTTTGCCCATTTTACCATGCGGAGGGGGAAAGCGCCAGCGGAGAGCAAAAAAATCGCCCGAACTGGAATTTGTTCGGGCAATTTTGGTTCAGTTCTGTTCCTCGGAGGGGGCGTTCTTCTTTTCAAGCTCCGCGCGCAGCATGCGGTTTTCAGCCTGCAGGGCGTCAAGCTTGTCGTTCAGCGGGGCGAGCTGCTTTTTGAGCTCGCGCGCGACGATGCCCTGATAGAATTTGTACCA
>OGFN01000635.1_pt1 | contig 16411 bp, 12 predicted proteins | sample 1570921 | NCBI WGS metagenome assembly OGFN01 (sample SAMEA2581940, study PRJEB24529) | metagenome | biome: Human gut stool | place: China | collected 2011
CCCCCTGCCTTTCTCTTGGGGGATTCAAAGGGGGAGGTTCTCTTTTGAAAGAGAACCTCCCCCTTTGCCTGCGCATCTCCCCGCGGGAGATAAAATTCAAAAAACACTTGTACGATTTTTCTCTCCGTGATAAAATACAATATTAAGACAAAAATAGGAGAGGACTGCCGCGTTTTGCGGCAAAAACACCCCGGAAAGGAGAGCACACATGCCGGTACACGAAGGACATCGCTCGCGCAAAAAAGAGCAGTTCCGCGCCCACGGGCTCGATGCGTTCGCCGACCACGAGGTGCTTGAGCTTCTCCTTTACTACGCCGTGCCGCGGCAGGATACGAACCCCATCGCGCACCGGCTGATGGAAAAATTCGGCTCGCTCGACGCGGTGTTTGCCGCCGATCGCGCGGCGCTTGAGGAGGTCGAGGGCATCGGCGAGAACGCCTCGACGCTCATCTCTCTCATGTTCCCGCTGATGCGCCGCATCCGCGCGTCCTCCGGCGCGCACGAGACGATCCTCAGCGATACCGAGCAGGCGGGCGCGTACTTTTTAGACCTCTTTTTCGGCGAGCGGGAGGAAAAGCTCTACGAGGCGTGCCTTGACGCCAAGGGCCGCCTCCTCGCTTGCCATTTGGTCGCCGAGGGCGACACGGACAGCGTCCAGCTCAATATGCGCAAAATTGTGGAAAACGCGCTCAAGTGCGGCGCGAGCAGCGTGCTGCTCGCCCACAACCACCCCAGCGGCGTGGCGCTCCCCTCCCCCGCGGATAACGCGACGACGCTGTCGGTCTTCGACGCGCTGCGCACCGTGGGCGTTGAGCTCGCCGACCACATCATCGTCGCGGACGACGACTTTGTCTCCCTGCGGCACAACGGACTTCTGCCCGAAAGAAAGGGAAACGGATATGGAATTTAAGCTGCACGCGCCCTTCAAGCCCACGGGCGACCAGCCTGAGGCCATCGAAAAGCTGGCGCAGGGCGTGAAGATGGGCCTCGACGAGCAGGTCTTGCTCGGCGTCACGGGCTCGGGCAAGACGTTCACGATGGCGAGCGTGATCGAAAAGGTCCAGCGGCCGACGCTCGTGCTGGCGCACAACAAGACCCTCGCCGCGCAGCTGTGCGCGGAATTCAAAGAGTTTTTTCCCGAAAACGCGGTGGAATACTTCGTTTCGTACTACGACTATTACCAGCCCGAGGCCTATATCCCCCACACCGACACCTATATCGCCAAGGACGCCTCGACGAACGAGGAGATCGACCGCCTGCGGCTTTCGGCCACCTGCGCGCTGCTCGAGCGGCGCGACGTCATCGTCGTCTCGTCCGTCTCGTGCATTTACGGCCTCGGCGAGCCGGAGGACTTTGAAAAGCTGATGATCTCGCTCCGCCCGGGCATGACGATGGAACGCGATTTTCTCTTAAAGCGGCTCATCGAAATTCGCTACGAGCGCAACGACGTCGCCTTTGAGCGCAACCGCTTCCGCGTGCGCGGCGACACGGTGGAGCTCTACCCTGCGTACTACCGCGACAAGGCCGTGCGCGTCGAGTTCTTCGGCGACGAGATCGACCGGATCAGCGAATTTAACCCCGTGAGCGGTCAGGTGACGCGCACGCTCCAGCACATCGCCATCTATCCCGCGTCGCACTATGTCACGACGAAGGACAAGCTCGAGCGCGCCATTGTCGAGATCGACAAGGAGCTCGACGAGCGCGAGGCACAGTTTTTGGCTGAGGGCAAGGCCGTCGAGGCCCAGCGCATCCGCCAGCGCACGCGCTACGATATCGAGATGCTGCGCGAGCTGGGCTACTGCACGGGCATCGAGAACTATTCCCGCGTCATCAGCGGGCGGCCCGTCGGCTCGCCGCCGCTGACGCTAATCGACTACTTCCCCAAGGATTTCCTGCTTTTTGTGGATGAATCGCACGTCACGCTGCCGCAGGTGCGCGCGATGTACAACGGCGACCGCGCGCGCAAAGAGAGCCTTGTCGAGTACGGCTTCCGCTTGCCCTGCGCGTTTGACAACCGCCCGCTCAAATTCGACGAATTCGAGCAGCGCGTCCACCAGCGCATCTACGTTTCAGCCACGCCCGGCGACTATGAAAAGGACCGCGCGGGACAGATCGTCGAGCAGGTCATCCGCCCGACGGGCTTACTCGACCCGAAGGTCGAGATGCGCCCTGTCGAAAACCAGATCGATGATCTCGTCGGCGAGATCAACGCCCGCGCGGCGCGCAATGAGCGCGTGCTCGTCACCACGTTGACGAAAAAGATGGCCGAGGACCTGACGCAGTATCTGACCGGCGTCGGCATCCGCGTGCGCTACATGCACGCGGACGTCGAGACCATCGAGCGCATGGAGCTCATCCGCGGCCTGCGCCTCGGCGAGTTCGACGTGCTCGTCGGCATCAACCTCCTGCGCGAGGGCCTTGACATCCCCGAGGTCTCGATGGTTGCGATTCTGGACGCGGATAAGGAAGGCTTCCTCCGCAGCGAAACGAGCCTCATCCAGACCATCGGCCGCGCCGCGCGAAACGCCGGCGGCCTTGTCGTGCTCTACGCCGACACCATCACCCCCTCGATGCGCCGCGCCATGGACGAGACTGAGCGCCGCCGCCAAATTCAGGACGACTACAACAAGGCGCACGGCATCATTCCGCAGACCATCCGAAAGGACGTGCGCGAGATCATCGAAATTTCCAAGAAGGACGAGGAATCCGCCCGCCGCCGCGGCAAGCGCAAGCTCTCCGAGCGCGAGCGGGACGAAGAGATCAGAAAGCTCGAAAAGCAGATGCAGGAGGCGAGCCGTATGCTCGAATTCGAGTATGCCGCCATCCTGCGCGACCGTATCATCGAGCTGCGAAAGGAAAACACGAAATAACACGAAAGAGACAAAACCTGTGAAAAAATACGCTTCCTACGCCTGCATTTTAGCGGCCGCCGCCTGCTGGGGCTGCATCGGCCTATTCAACCGCCCGCTGCTCAATGCCGGCATCGCGCCGGAAAACCTTGTCGTCATCCGCAATCTGGGCGGCCTTGCGGTGCTCGCGCTCTTCTTCCTCTGCAGCGACCGCAGCGTCTTCAAAATGAAGGCAAAGCACCTGCCGATCTTTATTGCGACGGGCATCATCAGCGTCGTGCTCTTCACGCTCTGCTACTTCAACGCGCAGAAGCTTTGCTCGCTCTCGGTCAGCGCGATTTTGCTCTACACCGCGCCCGCGATGGTGGTTCTGATGAGCGCGCTCGTCTTCAAAGAGAAGATCACGGGCAAAAAGCTCCTTGCCCTCGCGCTGGCGCTGCTCGGCTGCGCGCTCGTGACGGGCGTTTTCACGGGCGGACTGTCGCTGACGACAAAGGGGATGCTCTTCGGCCTCGGTGCGGCATTTTTCTACGCGCTCTATTCGCGATTTTCGCGCCCTTCGGCCTGCGGCACTACAGCCCGCTCGCCGTCGTGTTCTGGACGTTCGTGTTCGCCGCGCTCGGCGCGCTGTTCGTCGCCGACTGGGGCAACCTTATGACGGTTCTGAGCGTGCCGCAAAACGCCCTCCTCGCTGCGGGGCTGGTGCTTCTTTCCACCGTCGCGCCCTACATCCTCTACACCAAGGGCCTTGCCAACGTCGAGAGCGGCAAGGCCAGTATCATGGCGAGCATCGAGCCGGTCGTCGGCACGCTCGTCGGCACCCTCGTCTTCGGCGAGCCCATCAGCGCGGGCGTATTCTTGGGCCTCGCCTGCATTTTAGCCTGCGTGTATATTCTGCGGTGATTTTATCCCCGTTTTCCACATAGGAGGTCCCTTATGGCAAAGAATAAAGAAGAAAAAACCAACGTCATGCGCGTTTTGGAGCAGAAGAAGATCGCCTACACCGCGCACACCTACCCGCATGAGGAGGGCATGGCGGTCGACGGCGTCACGGTGGCGAAGTCCATGGGCTTTGACCCCGCCATCGTCTTCAAGACCCTTGTTGCGCGCGGCGCGAGCAAACAGTATTACGTCTTCGACGTGCCGGTCGCGGAGAATCTTGACCTCAAAAAGGCCGCGAAGGCTGTGGGCGAAAAGTCCATCGAAATGATCCACCAGAAAGAGCTGCTGCCGCTCACGGGCTATGTCCACGGCGGCTGCTCGCCCGTCGGGATGAAGAAGCTCTTCCCCACGGTGTTCCACAGTTCGGCAGAAAACCTTGCAGCGATGATCGTCTCGGCGGGCAAGATCGGCTATCAGGTCGAGCTTGCGCCCCACGACCTCGCCGCGCTCGTGCGCGCGAAATTTGCGGATATCATTGTTGAATGAGGTTGACATAAAAAATTCAGAAGAGGACGCTGGTCTCGCAGCTGCGAATCCAGCAACAGGAGTTATCGATTCATGCCAAGTAAGATTTTTGTCAAAGGCGCAAGAGAAAATAATCTCAAGAACATCGACGTTGAGATCCCACGCGACGCGCTGACCGTCATCACGGGCCTGTCCGGCAGCGGAAAGTCGTCGCTCGCGTTCGACACCATCTATGCCGAGGGCCAGCGCCGCTATGTGGAGAGCCTGTCGTCCTACGCCCGTATGTTCCTTGGGCAGAAGGAAAAGCCCGACGTCGACTATATCGAGGGCCTTTCCCCCGCCATTTCCATCGACCAGAAGACCACCTCGCAGAACCCACGATCCACCGTCGGCACGGTGACGGAGGTGTACGACTATCTGCGCCTGCTCTGGGCGCGCGTCGGCACGCCGCACTGTCCGAACTGCGGCAAGGAGATCCGCCAGCAGTCCATCGACCAGATCATCGACCAGCTCATGGCGCTGGGCGAGGGGACGCGCGTGCAGATCATGGCGCCGGTCATCCGCGGCAAAAAAGGCGAGCACGTCAAGATTTTCGAGGACGCGCGCCGCTCGGGCTATGTCCGCGTCCGCGCCGACGGGGACATGTATGACCTCAGCGAGGAAATTTCCCTCGAAAAGAACAAAAAGCACAATATCGAGGTCGTCGTCGACCGCCTGATCCTCCGCCCCGACGTCGTCCACCGCCTGACGGACTCGTGCGAGACCGCGGCGGCGCTTTCGGGCGGTCTCATTCTGGCCAATATCCTGCCAGACGACCGCGATATCCTCTTTTCGCAGAATTACGCGTGCGAGGACTGCGGCATCTCCATCGAAGAGCTGACGCCGCGCATGTTCTCGTTCAACAACCCGTTCGGCGCGTGCCCGACGTGCACAGGCCTCGGCACGCAGCTCAAGGTCGACCCCGAGCTCGTCATCCCGAATAAGAGCGTTTCCCTGCTCGACGGCGCGATCTGCGCCTCGGGCTGGAACAATGTGCGCGGCGACGGCATCTCGCGCATGTACTTTGAAGCGCTGTCGAAAAAGTATCATTTCTCGCTCCGCGACCCTGTGGAAAAGCTCTCCAAAGAGGTCATGGACGTCATTCTCTACGGCACAAAGGGCGAAAAGCTGGAGCTCCAGTACGACCAGCCGCGCGGCAAGGGCGTTTTGTATCAGGCGTTCGAGGGTATCATCCCCAACTTAGAGCGCCGCTACAAGGAGACGCAGAGCGACGGCGTGCGCGAGGAGTTAGAGTCCTGCATGAGCGAGTGCCCCTGCCCCGCCTGCGGCGGCAAGCGGCTCCGCCGCGAATCCCTCGCCGTCACGGTCGGCGGACTTAGTATCAGCGACTACTGCGAAAAATCCGTCGTCGACGCGCTCGACTTTGTGGATCAGCTGACGCTGACCGAGCAGCAAATGCGCATCGGCGAGCGCATTTTGAAGGAGATCAAAAACCGCCTCGGCTTCCTGCGCTCGGTAGGACTCGAATATCTGACGCTCTCGCGCGCGAGCGCAACGCTCTCCGGCGGCGAAGCGCAGCGTATCCGTTTGGCGACGCAGATCGGCTCGAGCCTGATGGGCGTGCTCTATATCCTCGACGAGCCGTCCATCGGCCTGCACCAGCGCGACAACGACAAGCTGCTCGCCACGCTCAAGAGACTGCGCGACCTCGGCAATACGCTCATCGTTGTCGAGCACGATGAGGACACGATGCGCGCGGCGGACTACCTCATCGACATCGGCCCCGGCGCGGGCGCGCACGGCGGCCAGGTTGTGGCCTGCGGCACGCCGGCAGAGGTCATGGCGAACCCGAATTCCCTGACCGGCCAGTATTTGAGCGGAAAGAAAAAGATCAAAGTGCCGAAAGAGCGCCGAAAAGGCAACGGCAATTTCCTCACCGTGCGCGGCGCGCAGGAAAATAACCTCAAAAACCTCGACGTCTCGATCCCGCTCGGCACGTTCACGTGCGTCACGGGCGTGTCCGGCAGCGGCAAATCGTCGCTCGTCAACGAGATCATCTATAAAAAGCTCGGCGCGGACTTAAACCGCATGAAGGTCCACCCCGGCCGCTGTGAGGCTATCGAGGGCGAGGAATTCCTCGACAAGGTCATCTGCATCGACCAGAGCCCCATCGGCCGCACGCCGCGCTCCAACCCCGCAACGTATACAAATCTCTTCAACGATATCCGCGACCTCTTCGCCTCGACGCCCGATGCAAAAGCGCGCGGCTATGCCGCGGGCCGCTTCAGCTTCAATGTCCGCGGCGGCCGGTGCGAGGCCTGCTCGGGCGACGGTCAGCTCAAGATCGAGATGCACTTCCTGCCCGATATCTACGTGCCCTGCGAGGTCTGCAAGGGCAAACGCTACAACCGCGAAACGCTCGAGGTCCACTACAAGGGCAAGAGCATCGCGGACGTGCTGGAAATGACCGTGGAGGAGGCGCTCGAATTCTTCCGCGACCTTCCAAAGCTCGAAGCGAAGCTCCGCACGCTCAGCGAGGTCGGCCTCGGCTATATCCGCCTCGGCCAGTCGTCTACGACGCTCTCCGGCGGCGAAGCCCAGCGCGTCAAGCTCGCGACCGAGCTTTCTAAGCGCTCCACGGGGCGCACCATCTATATCCTCGACGAGCCGACCACGGGTCTCCACACGGACGATGTGAAAAAGCTCCTTGAGGTTTTGCAGCGCCTTGTCGACGCGGGCAACACCGTGCTCGTCATCGAGCACAATCTGGACGTCATCAAGTGCGCGGATTATCTGCTCGACCTCGGCCCCGAGGGCGGCAGCGGCGGTGGAACGCTCGTCACCTGCGGCACGCCCGAGGAGGTTGCCGCGTGCGAGCAGTCCTACACGGGCCAGTATCTCAGGAAAATGCTGCGTTAAGATTCACCCATCGCCCGTCCGCGCCGTAGAATGGCGCGAGGTGATGATATGCGGCTTTTACAGGACGGCGTTGTCGCGGCGCTCGCTGCCATCGGCCTGACGGCGGTGATCTTTCTGCTCGTTTCGGCCATCGTGCACCCGCGGCGGCGCGGCACCATCCCCGCCACGGCGGTCATCGAGACGTGCGGCGAGGCAAAGACGCTCGAATACACGGTGCGCGCGCTGCTGAGGTCGCGCTATGAAGAGGGCGGCTTTTCGCGCGTCGTCATCGTGGACTGCGGCCTTGCCGACGAGCCGCGCCGCGTGGCGGAGCTCTTGTGCCGCAGCGAATACGAGGTCTACCTCTGCCAAAGGGAAGAACTGACCGATTTTTTCACTTAGGAGACAGTTATGGGAGAAGAAACGACCATCATGGGCACGGTCCTGTCCGTCGTTTTCCAGAATGAGGAAAACGGCTATGCCGTGCTGCGCCTTGTGACGGACGACGGCGAGCTTTTAACGCTCGTCGGCTGCGTCCCCTGCGCGGCGCCCGGCGAAAACCTGACGGCGACCGGCTCGTTTTCCTCCCACCCGCAGTACGGCGAGCAGTTTTCCGCGAGCGAGGTCGAGCGGTACCTGCCGTCGAACGAGACGGAGATTTTAAACTATCTCGCTTCCGGCGTCGTGCGCGGCGTCGGCCCCGCGACGGCGGAAAAGCTTGTCGCCAGATTTGGCATCGAGACGCTGCAGGTGCTCGAATCCGAGCCGGAAAAGCTCACGGCCATCAAGGGCATGACCGCCCGCCGCGCGCAGGAGATCTCCGCGGCCTTCAACGAGCAGATGGGCCTTCGCCGCGTGATGGAATTTCTGGCGCATTACGATCTGCCCGCCGCGCTCAGCGTGCCGCTCTACCGGCGCTTCGGCGCAAACGCCATGGCCGCGCTCGAGCGCAACCCGTACTTACTGTCCGACAGCGCGTTCGGCGTGGACTTTTCCCTCTGCGACGAGATCGCGCTCTCGATGGGCTTTGGCGGCGACGCGTCGCTCCGCACCGAGGCGGGACTTCTCTTCGAGCTTTCCCACAACCGCGAGGCGGGCGGGCATGTCTTCCTCCCGCGCGAAAAGCTCCTCGCCGCGACGGCCCAGCTTTTGGACTGCGACATTGACGCCGCGGAAAAAAGCCTCGACGATCTCATCGCCATCCACCGCATCGTGCAGGAGGGCGTCGCGAATGTGACGGCCTGCTATTTGCGTCAGTCGTGGGAGGACGAGACCTATGTTGTCACGCGCATCGAGGCGATGCTCGCGGACAAGCCCGACGCCCTGCGCGGCGTAGAGCGTACGATCTCCGAGATCGAGCGCGAGCAGGGCGTGCAGTACGCGCCGCTCCAGCGTCAGGCTGTCGAGCTCGCGGCAAAGGAAGAATTGCTGCTGCTGACCGGCGGTCCCGGCACGGGCAAGACGACGAGCGTGCGCGCCATCGTCGCGCTCTTCGAGCGCATGGGCCTGAATGTCCTGCTCGCCGCCCCCACGGGCCGCGCCGCCAAGCGCATGGGCGAGCTCTGCGACCGCGACGCGCAGACCATCCACCGCATGCTCGGCATGACCTTCAACGACCAGACCGGCGAGGTGACGTTCACCAAAGGCGAAAAGGAACCGCTCGAGGCCGATGCGCTCATTGTGGACGAGACCTCGATGGTCGACCTCTCGCTGATGCACGCGCTGCTCGCGGCGCTGCGTCCGGGCTGCCGCCTTGTGCTCGTCGGCGACCCCGATCAGCTGCCGAGCGTCGGCGCGGGGAACGTATTTTCCGACCTCATCCGCAGCGGGCGCATCGCGACCGTCGCCCTGCGCGACATTTTCCGTCAGGCCGAGCAGTCGATGATCGTGCGCAACGCGCACCTCGTCAACACCGGTATGCCGCCCAAGCTCAAAAACGCGGCGGCGAACGACTTTTTCTTCCTCCCCCGCCGCGACAGCGTGCGATTGGTCGAAACCGTGGTCGAGCTGTGCAAAACAAGGCTGCCCGACAAGATGGGCATCCCCGCGGACGAATTGCAGGTGCTCACCCCGACGCGCCGCGGCGACGCGGGGACGCGGTCGCTCAATTTCGCCCTGCAAGCCGCGCTGAACCCGCCGAAACCCGGCAAACAGGAGCGCCGCTTCGGCGAGCTCATCTTCCGCGAGGGCGACCGCGTCATGCAGACGCGCAACGACTACGACGTCGTCTGGCAGAAGGCGGACGGCACCGCCGGCACGGGCATCTTCAACGGCGACGTCGGCAAGATCGCAAAGATCGACCCGAGCGGCGAGCTTTTGGAGATCGTCTTCGACGACCGCACCGCGACCTACACGTCCGACATGCTCGCAGAGCTCGACATGGCCTACGCCATGACCGTACATAAGGCGCAGGGCAGCGAATACCGCGGCGTTGTGTTCGTCGGCGCGCCGTGTGCGCCGTCGCTGATGGTGCGCGGCGTTTTATATACCGCCATCACCCGCGCGCGCGAGCTGCTCGTCATCGTCGGCGACGATTCCGCTGTCAACAAAATGGCGGAGAACGACCGCCGCAGCCGCCGCTACAGCGGCCTCAAATGGCGGCTTCGGAAAGGTGGTGAGGAAAAATGAGCTTTTTGGAATCGCTCGCGACCTTACTTTTTCCACCGAGCTGCGCGTTCTGTGGAAAACCCGGCGTTCACGGCGTGTGTTCTGAGTGCGAAAAGGCGCTCCCCTACTGCAAAACGCCGCTCCATGAGAGAGCGGAGATCGGCGCGTGCCTCGCCCCGCTCAAATACGAGGGCATCGTGCGCGAGGCGCTGCTAAGCTACAAATTCCACGCGGGACAGAGCCGCTGCACGGGCTTTGGCGATGTTTTAGCGCAGGCCGCCGCCGAGCATTTCGGCGGAGAGTTCGATTTGGTTACCTATGTCCCCGTGTCGAAAAAGCGCAAACAAGAGCGCGGCTACGACCAGTCGTATCTCTTGGCGCGCGAGACCTGCCGCCACTGGAGCGTCGCGCCGGAAACGCTGCTGCAAAAGACGAAGGACAACGTCGCGCAGTCGTCGCTTTCCTCCCGAGAGGAGCGGCAGAAAAACGTCGTCGGCGCATACGTTGCCGTCAATGAGGACAAGATCAAGGGTCAGCGCATTCTGCTCATCGACGATATCCTCACCACCGGCGCCACGCTCCGCGAAGCCGCGAGAGTTTTACGGGAAGCTGGCGCGGAAAAAGTCATCTGCGCCACCCTCGCCGCGGCGGACGAAGACTAAAGTCTTCAAAAAAGAGGCGACGCCTCTTTTTTGAGAAAGTTTCGCTGCGCTTCGTGCCTCACAGGTTCGACACGCGCTCCGCGCAAAGTGTTTTTACCCACGTACACGCCGCGGGTAAAAACGATTCAAATGTTTCGCGTCTGCGGACGCGAAAATCAGCGGCGCAGGGGTATGTTTTTCCTTATTTTCCCCTGATACCGTGCGGAAAATCGCGCACAATGCTATTGCAAACTCAATTTCGAGCCGTTATAATAAAAACATCATGGGAAAGTATGAGCATCGCTCATTTCAGTTTTCAGAAAAATAAGAGGTAACACGCTATGTTTTCTTTTACCAAAGACATCGGCATGGATCTGGGCACCGCGTCGGTGCTGATCTACATTAAGGATAAAGGCATCGTGCTCAACGAGCCCTCGGTCGTGGCGCTCGACAAGAACACCGGCAAGCTCTTGAAGGTCGGCGCGGATGCGCAGGCCATGCTGGGCCGCACGCCGGGCAACATCATCGCCATCCGTCCCCTGCGCGAGGGCGTCATCTCCGACTACGAGGTCACCGAGCGCATGATCAAGGAATTCCTGCATAAAGTCATGGGCTTCCAGCTCTTCAAGCCGCGCATCATCATCTGCGTTCCCTCCGGCATCACCGAGGTCGAGGAGCGCGCGGTCATCGACGCGGGCATTCAGGCCGGCGCGCGCCGCGTCTACCTCATTGAAGAGCCTGTCGCCGCCGCCATCGGTGCGGGCATCGACATCACCCAGCCCGAGGGCCACATGATCATCGACATCGGCGGCGGTACGTCCGATATCGCGGTCATTTCGCTCTCCGGCGTCGTCGAATCGTCCTCCATCAAGATCGCGGGCGACCAGTTCAACGAGGCCGTCGTCAAGTATATGCGCCGCAAGCACAACCTGCTCGTCGGCGAGCGCACGGCCGAGCAGATGAAGATGCAGATCGGCTGCGTCTTCCCGCCGGAAGAGGAAATGACCATGGAGGTCAAGGGCAGAAGCCTTATCACGGGCCTTCCCGAGCTCATCTCCGTCTCGTCCGCGGAAATGCTCGAGGCCTTTGAAGAGCCCGTCGAGCGCATCATGGAGGAGGTCCACCTCGTGCTTGAAAAGACCCCGCCCGAGCTCGTGGCCGATATCTCGAACAACGGCATCGTCATGACCGGCGGCGGCAGCTTAGTCCGCGGCTTTGATAAGCTCGTCACCGCCCGCACCGGCATCCACGCCATGGTGGCCGAGAACGCCATCCAGTGCGTGGCCGAGGGCACGGGCAAGAGCCTCGACAGCATTCAGGACATGCAGGACGGCACGATGAACCTGAGCCGCCGCAAGCAGATCAACTAAGAAAATTCGGGAGGATATCATGGCGGTCTTATCAAATCTCCAGCCGGAAAAGGTATTCTACTATTTTGAAAAGCTCTGCTCCGTTCCCCACGGCAGCGGAAATACGAAGCAAATCAGCGACCTGTGCGTCGGCTTTGCGAAGGAATTGGGCCTTAAATACCGTCAGGAGGCGTGCAACAACGTCATTATCTGGAAGAACGGCTCTTGCGGCTATGAAAACGCCGCGCCCATTATCTTGCAGGGCCATATCGACATGGTCTGCGCCAAGACCGAGGACTGCACCAAGGACATGACGCGCGACGGGCTCGACGTCCGTACCGACGGCGAATGGGTCTGGGCAGACAAGACGTCGCTTGGCGGCGACAACGGCATCGCCGTTGCGATGATCCTCGCGATTTTATCCGACGAAACGCTCCCCCATCCCCCCATCGAGGCGGTCTTCACCGTCGACGAGGAGGTCGGTATGGACGGCGCGTTCGCGCTGGACTGCTCGGACTTGAAGGGCAAAAAGCTTTTGAACCTCGACTCTGAGGAAGAGGGCGTTTTCACCGTGTCCTGCGCGGGCGGCGTGCGCCTTGACTGCGCGCTGAACGCGCCGCAGGAGCGCGCGGACGGCATGACCGGCTACCGCGTGACGATCTCGGGTCTCAAGGGCGGCCACTCCGGCATGAACATCAATCAGGGCCGCGGCAACGCCAACTGCCTGATGGCGCGCACGCTGTATAGCGCGATGGAGCGCTGCCCCTCGCTGCGCGTGCATGAGCTGACGGGCGGCGAGTTCGACAATGTCATTTGCCTGCGCGCCGACGCGCTTGCCGCAGTCTCCGCGGCTGATGCGCCCGCGTTCGAGGTGTTCATCAAGGAATTCGACGCAACGCTCAAAAATGAGTACGCCGTTACCGACGGCGGCATTTCCCTCGTGTGCGAAAAGGCTGACGTTCCGGTCGCATTCTCCGCAGCGGACACGTCGAGACTGCTGCACGTGCTCCTTGCCCTGCCGCAGGGCGTGCAGGAGATGAGCGCCGACTTCCCCGGTCTTGTGCAGACTTCTCTCAACCTCGGCGTGATGCGCACGGACGAGCACGGCGTGAAGTGCTCCTTCTCCGTCCGCTCCTGCATCGCCTCGCAGAAGGATATGCTCATTCAGCGCGTGAAGGCCATCGTCGAATTCGGCGGCGGCACCGTGGGCGAGCGCAGCAACTATCCCGGCTGGCAATACGACCGCGATTCTGCCCTCCGCAAGGAGATCGAAGCGGTCTACCGCGACCTCACCGGCCACGACGGGAAGATCGAAGCCACCCACGGCGGCCTTGAGTGCGGGCTCTTCATCGAAAAGATCCCCGGCCTCGACGCGCTGTCCATGGGACCGGAGCTGCACGATGTGCATTCGGTGGAGGAGAGGCTGAACGTCGCCTCGACGGAGAGGGTTTACAAACTCGTTTGTGAAGTTCTCAGGAGAAGTAAATAAGTTCCCGCTACGCGGGAGCTGATGGTTTCCCCTGCACAGGGGAACGAAACAAAGGGGCCATTCTCTTTCGCGAAAGAGAATGGCCCCTTTGGAACCCCAAGAGAAAGGCTTTTGATTGGCAGTCTCAGGTTTGAATAACCTTTATGCCTCCGGAGTGGGAATGCCTGCGCGCGGCGTTGCCGCGTTTAGAGCTGCAAGACGACTTGCCTCTGCTTCTACTATCCGCTGCCGCTCTGCCTGTCTCGTAGTAGTACAGACTAATTTCCGCCTACCGGAGTACTCATCAATGCGGCGAGCGCAGCAATGCCGCATTCGGTAAGCAGTCTGCCGCCGGACAAACGTCACACGCGCCTCACGACAGTAAGGCGCGGTTGCAAGACGTAGCGACTCGCAGAAGATTCATGGCGAAGCCATGTACACCGCACCCGATTCCGCAGGCTGAGCAGTTCTTCAAGCCCCAGACCGGCAATGTCGGGGGTCGAGGGGGGACGCCCCTCGTCTTTCTCTGGGGGATTCAAAGGGGGTATTCTCTTCGAAAAGAGAATACCCCCTTTGGTGCCGCGGCGCGCACGCCGCTCCCCCTCCCGCGCTAGCGCGGGAAAAAGGATGCAGCGCTGCCGCGCTGCGATTGAATCCCCTGCGCCCTATGGGCGCAAAAAAGGAGCAGCCCTTTCGGGCTGCATAAACTCCCCGCGCCCTTTGGGCGCGAAAAAAGCCGCGCTTGCGCGCGGCAATAAAAAAAGGAGCCTCGAAAGAGGCTCCTTTTTCAGTGGCATCAGCCATTATATCCAAAGAAGTTATTGAAGAAATCCCAGGGATTGGAGTAGTAGCCGTTGCCGCCATTGCCGTAACCGCCGTTACCATTGTAGCTGTTATCGGTGCTCTGGTCGGGGGAACTCGTCTCCGTCGTCTCGGGGGCTGCGTCGAAGGTGAGCTCTACCTCGATCGTCTTACCCTCGCGGTAGACGGTCAGCGTCACGGTGTCGCCCGCACGGTAGGACTTCTTCGCAGCGTTCAGGTCGGTCATGTCGCTGATCGTCGTGTCATCGATCTTCGTGATAACGTCGCCCAGCTTGAGCCCCGCCTTGGCGGCGGCGCTGTCCGGGTCAACGGAGCAGACGAAGACACCCTCGGTCACATCGTAGCGGTACTGCTGCGCCATCTGCGCGGTCATGTTCTGCGGCACGAAGCCCATGTAGGCTTTGTCGGTCACATAGCCGTCGGTCATGATGTCCTCGACCATGGCGACCACATCGTTGATGGGGATGGCAAAGCCGATGCCCTCCACGGTGGTGTTGGAGTAGCTCGAATACTTGGCCGAGACGATGCCGATGACCTCACCGTAGCTGTTGAAGAGCGGGCCGCCGGAGTTGCCGGGGTTGATGGAGCAGTCGACCTGAATCATGTTAAAGGGCGTGCCGTCCACATTGATGGCGCGGTTGACGCAGGAGACGATGCCCTCGCTCATCGAGAACGTCAGTTCGCCGAGCGGGTTGCCGACAGCGGCGACGGATTCGCCGATGGCGACCTTGCTCGAGTCGCCCAGCACCACGGGTGTCGCGCCCGTCACGTCGATCTTGAGAACGGCGATATCGTAATCCTCATCGCTGCCGATGACGGTCGCGTCATACGTTTCGCCGTTGTAGAGCGTCACCTTCACGGTGCTCGCACCGGAGATGACGTGGTGGTTCGTCAGGATGTAGCCGTCCTGCGTGATGAAAAAGCCCGTGCCGCTCGCGGCGGTCTCGACCTGCTGGCCGAAGTAGTTCGTGGTGGAGGAAACGTTGATCGAAACGACGCTGTTGACGTTCGAGGCGTAGACCTCCGACATCGACATCTGCGTCTTGCCGTCGACCTTGACGGTCTGCACCTGCGCGACCTCGCGGTCGCTGACCTGAACGCTCGTCTTGTTGACCTTGGTCGTCGCGCCGCTCACGCCTGCGCCGATGAAGCCGCCGACGAGCGCGCACACCAGCGCCAGCGCCACGATCTTGCCGGAAAGACCGCTGCCGCCCTTTTTCTTCGGGCTGCCGCCGGGATTCTTATCCCACGGGTCTTCGGCGTAGTTCTTCGTGTCGATCGGGGCGTTGGGGTTCTGCTCGTCGCCCTTGCGATAGCTGTAGTGATACAGGTTGTTTTCGTCTTCGTACATGATGATGACCTCCTATGGACTGAGACCCTTGCTTGCAGCCTCTTTGCTTTCGATGCTGCTATCATAGGGCATATTTATGTATATTTCTTGAACGCTATTTGACGATTTCTTAAATTCCCGATGACTTTTTTAAGTTTCTGTGATAATCGCGCGATTCCCCTTGCGCTTTCCTTTCCGTCATAATAAAATGAAACGCGACTGAAGAAAAAGGAGGCGGCGCACATGCTTCGCATCGACAATCTGAAGCTCCCTGTGGGGGTAAAGGAAGACAAGCTGCGCGCGGCCTGCGCGCACGCGCTGCGCGTGAGCGAGGAGGCGCTTGTTTCCGTTCATCTCCTGCGCCGCTCCATCGACGCGCGCGAGGGCGTGAAGCTCGTCTGCTCCTGCGCGGTCGAGGTCAAAAACGAATCCGGCGTTTTACGGCGCTGCAAGAATAAAAATGTGCAGCCCTACGCGCCGAAGAAATATACGCCGCCCGCGCCTGTTTCAGCGCCGGAGGTCTCCCCTGTCGTTATCGGCGCGGGGCCCGCGGGCCTTTTCTGCGCGCTGCTGCTGGCCCGCTGCGGCGCAAGACCCATTTTATTAGAGCGCGGGCGCGCGGTCGAGCAGCGAAAGCGCGATGTCGAGCACTTCTGGCGCACGGGCGAGCTTGATCTGACCTCGAACGTGCAATTTGGCGAAGGCGGCGCGGGCGCATTTTCCGACGGCAAGCTCAACACCGGCACAAAGGACCTGCGCCACGGCTATATTTTAGAGGAGTTCGTCCGCTTCGGCGCGAGCGAGGATATTTTAGTCGACGCCAAGCCTCATGTCGGCACCGACAAATTATATGTGGTGCTGCAAAATCTCCGCCGCGAGATCATCGACCGCGGCGGCGAAGTTCGGTTTTCCCACAAGGTTGTGGATATCGAGCAGAACAGCGGCAGCGTCACGGCGCTGCGCGTGAGCGCCCCCGAGGGAGAGTACACGCTGAGAGCGCGGCACGTCGTGCTCGCGCCCGGCCACAGCGCGCGCGATAC
>OGFN01000650.1_pt1 | contig 16271 bp, 8 predicted proteins | sample 1570921 | NCBI WGS metagenome assembly OGFN01 (sample SAMEA2581940, study PRJEB24529) | metagenome | biome: Human gut stool | place: China | collected 2011
TGGTAAATCCTGAAATATTTAATCCTGATAATTTATTGGCTGGGAACCATAAATGACCATTCATTGTACTAGTAGCTCGTATACTTGCTTCGCTGTAGCTTGCGGTCATATAAGGATCTGTAAAAGTTAAATCAGGATTGCTCCATCCTGTATATTTATCTACATTAGGATAGTAGTTACCTACTTTTTCTGGATTACCAAAGTCTTCTATAAAAATGGTTGTTTCCTGTCCTGGTTCTGGGGTAACACTTCCGCCTCCTTCTCAGTTAGCAACGACTTTCACATCATATACTTCCCATGTTGCAGCAGCTGCTGTGGTACTTACATATTTGAATGCAAACTTGATTTTTTTACCGGCATAAGCGGATAAGTCAATATTTCCTGAAGAAACTTCGTTCCAGTTATTTCCAGCTGGATAGTTTGGAATTGTTACTTGTTGCCAGTTTTCAGTAGATGTTTCGGTTACCCACAAAGTTTGTTGAGTTTGCATGTCACCTGCATGGTTAATGATATGCATGAAGGTTAAAGTTGCATTTGTAGCTGTAGATAAGTCTACTTCAGGAGATATCAGCCAGCTTTCTGATGCTTTTGCGGCTTTATTGATAAATGCGCTGGCTTTCATATAATAATATGGATTTCCTCCTTCAGGAGTCCCAGCATCGTGTTTCCAAACGAATGTTCCACCTTCAGGGAGTTGCTTGTTGTCTATTTCGAAGTTGCCCTGGCTGGTAGCGAATGATTCTTCAAAGACCACAGTTTCTCCACCTGGTTGAGTTCCACCATCGAAATCAACATTAATATCTCCACCTGGTTTTTCAGTCCAGTTGCTGATTGTTGCATTTCCTACTGTAACAACCGGTTTCCCATTGTTGATGGATAGTTTTGCATTAAAGCTTACATTTGTTCCTTTTTCAAAAATACTTGCGTCACTAATTGTATAGGTGAATGATTGACCGTTGAGGTTAAAAGTCAGGTTGAGTGACGTCTGGTCGGTGCTTGCAGCTGTTGGGAGAATGATGGCTGTAGCCGTAGCTGTTGTACCTTGTGCATCTATGTACATCGCTACATCTTTGTTGTTGGTTCCTGCTGTAGCAGTCAGTGTTCCGTCAGCCAAGTTAAATTCACCTTCTGTACTGATACCTTTAATGTTTACCCCCAATCCGTTAAGAGTTTCAATTGTTTCATCTTTGGTTACATTCAGGGTGACTTTAGTCAGTTGGTGTGTAAATCCCAGCCTGATAGTGGTGGCAGTAGTTGCTGCTACTCCTTTAGTACCGTTAGAATAAATCAAGTCGATGGCAGCCGGATTGCTCTGGTCAGATACATTCACCGCAAGCTTATTGCCGCTTACACTTGTGGTATAAGGATAATATGCAATGAAGTCTACATTTCCGCTTTCAGGGAGATAAATGCCATTACCAGGAGCAGCAGTCAATGTGCCGTTGGTCTGTGCAATGTACTTTTTGTTTTGTGCGGTTGCAGCCTCAATTCCACTTCCTGCGTTCATCATGTAAATACCTACTTCGTCGTTTGCATTCCAAGTGTTACCTGAAACTCTTGATTGAATAGCTGTGGTAAATACGATGCCTTCACTTCCGTACCATTCGCTGTTGTCGTCATTGTTTGTACAACTCATTAGAGCTAGGGTTGATAATGCCCCCATGTACAGTAGATTCGAGATTTTCATACTAATTTATTTAGAAAGTTTGTAGATTCTGTATCAGATAGATTTAATTCCATTGCGATGTATTTAGCGTCTTTTTTACCTCAGAAGGTAATGATGGAAAGAAAGTGAACCCTGTCATATTCTCAAGTTCTGATACGCTGATAGCATATTTCATATATTGTGTATCGCTATATGCCTTATGGTCAAGTTTAAAAGCGATTGTCTGATAGTTTCCACCTACTTTACGGGCTAATGCTTTGAAGTAATATTTGGGTATTGCTATATTTTTTCCATTATTATCTTTAGCATATTGTATTTGCTTATCAGTTGCCGTAGTAGGCATCGCACCTGTTACTACGTATAGTGTGTCTATCCCACTACTCCAGCCTCTGACAGCGCCTTCTAGTTGAGCCCAAATAGCTCCATTCAATCCATTTTGTAATTGCGGAGTCATATTGGTGTAATAGAAAGTCTGATTATTCATGTCGCAGTCTTTACGCTGTCTATCACCACTCGGAATCTGATGCCCTCTGCTGTAACCGCTGAGAGCTTTTTTGAGATTCGCTTGAAGGTTAGTTGCTATTTTAGGGTCATAACCCCAATCCTCCGTACGGCCTATGTTTCCTTCCAGATACCATCCGCATAATGGATAGGATACCCAGTAAGCAATTTTCAGATTGGTATCGTATAGCATACTATAATTACGGATCTCAATACCGTTGAGTGGAGCTTCGTCATAAGTTATTCCGGTATAATGAGTAACGTATTTTATATTAGATTGATTCAGTTGTGACTCAGTAATTACCGGTGTTTCAAACCATTTCGTATATTTTGCTTCTGGGTCGGTCGTAATCTCTCCCCCCTGATAATTCACATTTACATTATATATATATTTGCTACCTTGCTCAATGTTTCCAGAAATCTCAGTCTCAATTTCTTTGCTCTGTCCGTTCTGTTCCAGTTTGATTTTCAGTTTTCCGCTCAAGTCTTGAGGCAACAGAATGGCTTCTGCTTGTGTGGCTTCCTCATTTATAAATAAGGAAAAGGTTGTAGCTTCACCGGAAGGAGTAATGGTACCGTCAGAAAGATTAGCTGTTCCTTTTACTTGCAGTCCGCTGATAGAAGCTTTGATTCCTTTCAGGGAACTTCCAGAAGTAGATTTCAAATTCAGCACCAATTTAGCCAACAGATGCTTGAATTGCAGATTACCTTGTGGAGACGCCAATTGACGGTTTGTCAGGTTTACTGCAGTCATCAAGTCCATGGCGTTTTGTTTGGTTTGGTTACTTAAATCAATGGGATAGTTTTTATAGTCACTAATAGTTTCACTATAAGGATAATATGCAATGAAGTCGACCGCACTATTGTCTTCCGGATAGTATATGGGACTATTTTTGCTTACGAAATAGCCGTCTCCTTTAGATGTTGCATAAGGAATGTTTGTAGCCAGTACATTTTTATCACTATTGTTGGCTAGCATAAATACACCAATTACGTCATTGGCTTCCCACGACGTATCGTAAGCTCTGGAATTTTGTGCATCATCTATGATAGAAGAGAATGTGATGCCTTTGTTATTCACTTCATTCTGGATGATGTTTGTTTCGTCATTCTGGCAAGATTGCAGAATACTTAGGGAAAGTACAATCCCTAATAGTGATTTCATTTTCATATTAAGAATAGTTTATTTTATGTTTTTAATTCATTCAGAATTATATTTTGCTTATATTTTATTCGGGTTAACAAAATACAAGAAAGTTTGTTTCTTGAATTTTGGCTTTAATTTAAGATATTTTCTTGGAGTAATAAAATATTTATACGATTATTTTTCAAAAAAATATCAAACATGGCTTGGTTGCGTGAAGATTTTACAATCGAGTGAAATTCTTGTGAAAAATTGAAAGAAAAACAAAAAAAGAGGTATCCATTCCCATGGATACCTCTTGTGGTAATAAAATTAGTTTGAGTAAGCTGTTTTTATTCTTTTTCTTTCAAGCTTTCATCAATGTCCTTGATTTTCTTCAGCACCAGTTCCATGTCTTTCTTCAGGCGCTCAATCTTGCGGGTGATGTCGGCCACCAGTGTATTTCCCTTCTTGGAAGAAGAATTCAGGAAGCCAAGGTTATTCTCGTAAGTCTGAATGTCGTTTTTCAGTCCTTCGTAAGTGCGAACCAGGCGTTCACGGTCGCGGTAGAGATTTCCTTCCTTGTTTCCGTTAGTGCGTACACTGCTCAGGCGTTTTTCGGTAGCCGACAGGTGCAGGCGGTCGAACAGTTTGTCTACCAATGCATGGAATTCTTTATACAGACGGTCCTTTTCTTTGAAAGGAACGAAGCCGATGGCATTCCATTCTTTCATCAGGGCACGTACTTGTTCGGCAGTCGCATCGTCTGCAGTTCCGGCAGCTTCCAGGGCAGCCATGCGCTTAATGATATCTTCTTTCTTGCTCAGGTTTTCCACTTCTTCCGAACGTTGTGAAGACGTAGCCTTGTTTTTCCGTTCAAAGAAATAGTCGCAGGCACCGATGAAGCGTTTCCATACGGCATCGGAATGTTTTTTGGCAACCGGACCGATGTTCTTCCATTCTTTCTGGAGCTTGGTCAGGATTTCAGCCGTTTCTTTCCAGTCGGTACTTTCTTTCAGGGCTTCAGCCTTTTCGCAGAACGCTTTTTTCTTTTCCAGGTTGGCTGCCATTGTTTCCTTCACTGATTTGAAGAAGGCAGCTTTCCGGCGGAAGAATTCATCGCAGGCAGCGCGGAAACGTTCGAAAATCTTGACGTTCATCTTTTGTGGAGCATAGCCGATGGTTTTCCATTTGGCCTGAAGGGCAAGGATTTCATTGGTCTTGTCTTCCCAGTCGGCAAAAGTAGTGAAGGTGTCATATTCCATACCTTCCACGATTTCGCAAATCACCGTCTTCTGGTCCAGGTTATTCTGTTCTTTTTCTTTCAGTTCTTCAAAATGTTGCTGATGACGTTTGTTGACAACCGTAGAGGCAGCCTTGAAACGGCTCCAGATTTCTTCGCGCAGGTCTTTGGCTACCGGACCGATGGCGCGGAATTCCTGATGAAGCTTCTGCAGCTGGTGGAAAGCAGAAATTACGTCGGGCTCTTCAGCCAGTTTTTCTGCAGCTTCGCACAAACGGGTCTTCTGTTCCAGGTTTTTCTTGAAGTCATATTCGCGGAATTCGTTGTTCAGCTTCACCATGTCATAGAATTTTTCGGTGTAAAGCTGGTAAGTTTTCCACAGTTCATTTACTTTCGCTACCGGAATCTGACCTATTTCATTCCATTCCTGCTGCAATTTCTTAAATTCGTCGTATATCTTGTTGGTATCTTCCTGCGATTCGGTCAGGAACTTCATTCTTTCCAGAATACCCAGTTTCTTGGTCTGGTTTTCTTCCTTTTCCTGTTCCTGTGCAGCCGCTAAGGCATTTCTCTTCTCCTTGATGGCGTTCATGACAGCTTTGAATTCTTCTTCCGCCGGTTCTGTTTCCGGAGTGAAGTCTTCTGCCTTTCCCCCTTCGTCGATGAAAGCTTTCCGTGCCGCTTCTGATTTGGCTTTTTGTAGTTTGTAGAACGTTTGTTTAAGTGAATCGATTTCCTGCTTGTCAGTCAGGTCGTTTTTCTCGTTGATTTCCTTGAGGCGTTGCACCACTTCTTCCAGTGTCTGTTTGGGAGCGGATGTTTCCTTTTCGGTGTCTTCAACAGTAGGAACCGGTGCTTCAATGGGTTGTTCCATCGGAGTTTCGGTTAATGGGCAGTTGGTTTCATTTACTTCCATCGTATATAGATTTAAAAAAGTATAATATCCTAGTTTTTTCTTTACCATTAGTAAAGGTTCTTACAAATTAAAGAAAAAAAATCTGATTTTCATACTTTTTCAGAAAAAAACTATAAGGTAAGAATCATTTTTCGAAATAGAAAGACGAGGAATGTGGCTCAGAAGGGCTTGTAGAGGGGGTGAAAAAAACGTCTTTGCGTTTCAAAGAAAACGCAAGGACGTTTTGATTAAAACGCAAGTGCGTTTGAAGTAAAATGTACTTGCGTTTTACCTCAAACGCACTTGCGTTTTTCTTTAACAAAAATTTAGGATAATAATACGGTAATTCCCATGTACATGAGCATACCGATAATGTCGTTGGTAATGGAGATAAACGGTCCGGTGGCAATGGCCGGATCGATTTTCAGTTTTTCCAGTGTCATGGGCACCAGGGTACCGAAAATGGAGGCAAACATGACCACGGCAAACAGGCTGATGGATACCGAATAGCTGACTGTAGCCGTAGCTCCGAAACGGATGAAGTTGTAGATATACACCAGCATGGAAATGATGGTGGCGTTGATAAGGGCTACAACGGATTCTTTCAGCACCTGCTTGAAGGTGTTTTCGGCGTTCAGTGAGCTGTTGGCCAGACCTTGCACGACCAATGCGGAGGACTGGGTTCCTACGTTTCCTCCCGTTCCGCCGATAAGGGGAATGTAAAGCGCCATTTCCGGATGAGCGGCAAAGGTAGAGTCAAAGTTGCCCAGAATCATGGAGTTACCGATTCCACCCAGCATACCGATGAGCAGCCACGGAAGGCGCGCGGTGGTCTGGCGGAACACGTTGTCGTCTGTTTCTACGTCCTGTGACAAACCGGATGCCAACTGGTAGTCGCGTTCGGCCTGTTCACGAACCTCGTCCATTACGTCGTCTACGGTGATGCGCCCTACCAGGCGGCCGATGCTGTCGACCACGGGAACGGCCACCAAGTCATACTTTTCAATGGTCTGCACCACCTCTTCAATGGGCGTATCCACATGGACGGAAATCGGGTCCTTCTTCATCACGTGTTTCACCTTGGAAACCGACGGACTGGTAATCATCTTTTTCAGCGGGAATACACCGCGCAGACGTTCATCGTCGTCTACCACATATACATAATATATCTCGTCCATTTCTTCTGCCTGCAGTCGCATTTCGCGCAGGCATTCGGGCATACTCCAGTTCTCATTCACAATCACCATTTCCGTACCCATCAAACCACCGGCGGTATCTTCGTCGTATTTCAGCAAGTCGACGATGTCGCCTGCCTGTTCGATGTCTTCAATGTGCGAAAGCACCTCTTCCTGCTTGTCCTCGTCCATTTCACGGATGATGTCTACGGCATCGTCCGAATCCATGTAGTCGACAAAGCGCTTGGCGATGGTTTCAGGGGGAAGTATTTCGAGGAATTTCTTTCGGGCATCCTCGTCCATTTCAATCAGTACGTCGGCTGCCGTTTCGTTGTCCAGCAGCAGGTAGATGAAGCGGGCATCTTCTGCGTCCAGCTCGTTGCACAGCTCGGCGATATCGGCCGGATGCAGGTCCTTGATGACTTCTTTTATCTGGTCGGAATCTTTCTTCTCAATCAGTTCGGTGACTAATTTAATATCTTCGCTATTCATCTTGTAAACTCCTGATGAGGGTTGTTATCGTAGTCTGTAAGTCTCGTGTGCAGGGTCACTCGGCCTTTGCGGCTGAGGAATTCAAGGCTTCTTCCACCCGGTTGGTCAGGTCGATGAAGTCTTGTACGGAAAGCTGTTCAGGCCGTTTGTTGAAGATAGGGTCGGCACTGAGCGGATTTCCTTTCTCCAGAATCGGAGATATGGAGTTGCGGAGCGTCTTGCGGCGCTGGTTGAATGTCGTCTTGACAATCTGCTTGAACAACTGCTCGTTGCATCCCAACTCCTTGGTCTCGTTGCGGGTCATGCGGATGACGGCGCTTTTTACCTTGGGAGGAGGATTGAACACATGTTCGTGTACGGTGAACAGGTATTCCACGCTGTACCAGGCTTGAATCAGTACGCTCAGGATGCCGTAGGTCTTGTTGCCCGGACGAGCCGCGATGCGTTCGGCCACTTCCTTCTGAATCATGCCCGTGCAGCAGGGAATCAAGTCCTTGTAGTCGAGCATCTTGAAGAATATCTGGCTGGAAATGTTGTAGGGATAGTTGCCGGTCAGCACAAAAGGCTGTCCGTCGAAAAGTTGCCGGAGGTCCATTTTCAGGAAATCCTGCTCGATGATATGGTCTCCTAATTGCGGAAAATTCTCACGCAGGTAAGCCACCGATTCAAAATCCAGCTCCACCACTTTGAGCGGGCGGTCTTTTTTCAGCAGGTATTGGGTGAGAACTCCCATTCCGGGACCTACCTCGAGAACGGGAAGGGCCGGGCAGGCGTCTACAGTGTCGGCTATGTCTTGTGCCACTTGCAGGTCTTTCAGGAAGTGTTGTCCTAAAAACTTTTTAGGTTTAACTAATTTCATACCTCAGGTTTTAAATGTTCGTATTATCTTTGTGACTTGCAAAGTTAAACATAAATCTTTATATACAGACTGATTTTGGAACGAACAGGTTTAAAAAAAGTACTAAATAAGGTCTTCCAGATAGCGCTTCCGTTGGTACTCGGAGCGGCTATTCTGCTTTGGACATACCACGATTTTGATTTCCGGCGTGTGTGGAGCGTGCTGGATGGCGGCATGAATTATGGCTGGATGGCCTTTTCGCTGGTGTTTGGTGTGCTGGGGCATCTGTTCCGCGGCTGGCGCTGGAATCTGACATTAGCTCCGTTAGGTGAATACCCCAAGGTGTCGAACAGTGTGTATGCGGTTTTTGTGTCGTACGCGGCCAATCTGGTCGTACCGCGTGTGGGGGAGGTTTCCCGCTGCGGTATCCTGTCGAAGTACGACGGGGTTTCTTTCTCCAAATCGCTGGGTACGGTGGTGACGGAGCGTCTCATCGATACCATCTGTGTGCTGCTGATTACCGTAGTGACGCTGTTGCTCCAGTCGCGTGTGTTTGCGGCATTCTTTGAAAAGACCGGTACGAACATGGGCTTCTTTACAGGCTTGTTTACTTCCACCAACTTTTATATCACCCTCATCTGTCTGTTCGCCTTGGGTGTGCTGGCGTTTTTCCTGATCCGCAATTTGACGGTATTTGCGAAGGTGCGCGGCATATTGAATGATGTGTGGGCCGGATGTTTGTCGCTTCGGCATGTAAAACATCCGTGGCTGTTCGCTTTTTACACCGTGGGCATCTGGGTATGCTATTTCCTGCAATTCTATGTGAGTTTCTATTGCTTTGACTTTTCTGCCTCGCTGGGCTGGATGCCCGGACTGGTGATGTTTGTGGTGGGCAGTATTGCGGTGGCCGTTCCTACTCCTAATGGAGCAGGTCCGTGGCACTTTGCAGTCATTACCATGATGATGATGTATGGGGTGGGAAAGGAAGATGCCGGAATATTTGCCCTGCTGGTGCACGGTATTCAAACCTTTTTATTAATTTTGCTAGGTGTTTACGGGCTTGTAGCCTTACCACTTGTAAATAAGAAACAGACCGGGAAGTGAAATTGCTTTTCCGGAATAAAATCAAAAAATATAATATGAACGAAATTCTTTCTTTGGCTCCGCAGAATGTGTGGAAGCATTTCTATTCGTTGACGCAAATTCCTCGTCCGTCTGGACATTTGGAAAAAATTCAGGCTTTCTTGCTGGAATTCGGCAAGCAGGTAGGTGTGGAATCATTTCAGGATGAGGCTGGAAACATAATCTATCGCAAACCGGCCACTCCGGGTATGGAAGACCGGAAGTCTGTCATCCTTCAGGCTCACATGGACATGGTTCCTCAGAAAGACAAACATACACAGCATGATTTTGAAAAAGATCCTATTCCGGTTTATGTAGACGGCGAATGGGTGAAGGCTAAAGGTACCACATTAGGCTCAGACAACGGTATGGGTGTGGCAGCCATCATGGCCATTATGGAAGACAAGACCTTGAAACACGGTCCGCTGACAGCGCTGATTACTGCCGATGAAGAAACCGGTATGTATGGTGCGTTTGGCTTGAAACAGGGCACAGTGGAAGGAGAAATCCTGCTGAACCTGGATTCAGAAGAAGAAGGTGAACTTTATATTGGCTGTGCAGGTGGAGAAGACCTGACGGCTACTTTGGAATATAAGGAAGAAGAAACAGATCCGGAAGACGTGGCACTGAAGGTGACACTGAAGGGATTGCGTGGTGGTCACTCTGGTATTCAGATTGGATGGGGACATGCCAATGCCAACAAGTTGATGGCTCGCTTCATGAACCAGGTGATTGCTTACGATGAGGCTTGTCTGGTGTCGTGGGAAGGTGGAAACATGCGCAACGCCATTCCGCGTGAATGTGAAGTAGTGATTACCGTACCGGCTTCGGAGGTAGAAGATGTGCTGGCATTCGTGGGTGAATGCGAACAGGTATGGCGCGATGAATTCGCGACCATTGAAGACAACATCAGCTTTACGGCAGAACGTGTGGACTTGCCGAAGATGATGGTGCCGGAAGAAATCCGTGACAACCTGGTGGACGCGATTTATGCATGTCCGAATGGAGTAGAACGTTTCATCCCGACTATCCCGGATACAGTGGAAACTTCTTCTAACCTGGCTATCGTAGAAATCGGCAATGGAAAGGCTGCCATTAAGGTATTGACACGCAGCTCTCGCGAATCAATGAAGGATTATCGCAATACGGCTATCGAGAGCTGTTTCTCTATGGCAGGTATGCACGTAGAACGTTCTGGCAGCTACTCTGGATGGGAACCGGATGTAAATTCACCGATTCTGCATGCCATGAAGGAATCTTATAAGGCACAGTTTGGTGAAACACCGGAAGTGAAAGTGATTCATGCCGGATTGGAATGTGGTATCATCGGTGCGGTTGTACCTGGACTGGATATGATTTCATTTGGTCCTACTTTGCAGTGCCCGCATACACCGGAAGAACGCTGTCATGTGCCGTCAGTGAAGAAGTTCTATGATTTCTTGCTGGCTACATTGGAAAATACACCGAAAAAGTAATATTCGTTAGTGGATAAATAGATACGGAGGCTGTCCGATTCCCGTAGGAGGGAAAGGGGCAGCCTCCGTTTTTTTGTTTCGATTTTCTGTGGTTTTACTTCTTTTAATGAAAATCTGTGCAGTAAATCAGGGTTTTGGTTTTATCTTTATAAAGACAACCTTGTAAAACTTAAAATTGGAAATTATGAACAGACTATTCTTGATATGTGCCACGGGATTGTTGGCTTTTATGTTCCCTTTGGCGGGGATAGCTCAGAGTTACGACCGTCTTTGGAAGGAGGTAGAGGAAACCCGGAAGAAGGATTTGCCGCAGACCTTGATTTCACAGGTGAATCAGATTTATGAAAAGGCAAGAAAGGAGAAGAATGCTCCGCAGATGCTGAAAGCGTATCTTTCGCGGGTGGAATGTCAGGTGGGGCTGACACCGGACAGTTTGCAGCGTGAACTTTGTCGACTGAATGCATGGGCTGCAGAGGAGAACGATCCTTTGCAGAAAGCCGTGTTGTCGTTTCTGTCAGGATATTATAAGTTGGAATCCGCTCCTCAGGAAGTGGACAGCGCATTGTATGAGTTTGACCGGGCAGTAAAGGATAAGGAGGTTTTGTTGGGTGTAGCTACGACCGATTTTCGTCCGATGGCTGAACAGGGCAAATGGAGCCAGCGCTATTTCGGTGACAATATGTACGATTTGTTGTTGCGCCAGTCCATTTTTCAGCTTCTGTGGAATGGGGGAGGAAGCAAGGCCGTACAGTTGGCTGTATTCGACAAGTATGAAAAGCTGATTGCACAATACGAGGCGGCAGGAAATCGTGACGCGGAATTATTGACACGTCTGGAGCGATTGATGTACTGGCGGCGTAATGGATGGAGGTATCCGCAACAGCTGTCGGACGAACAGGTGCTGGAGCAATTGCAGGCGTGGGCAAAAGCCTATGACGGAGTAGATGCCTGTGCGGCGTTGTATGTGTCATGGGCTGATTTCTATCATCAGAAACAAGACTTCGTATCCGAAATGAAGGTGATAGAAGAAGGAATAAAACGGTCTCCTTCTTCAGAATTCACGGCCGATTTGAAGGATAAGCAGCGCATAGTGTGCATGCCGTCACTTTCGGTGCAGGTAACTCATCCTTATCCGCAGGCAGAAGCGGAACTTCGTGTTACCAGCAAGAACCTGAAAGGGGCGACACTGGAATGGTATAGACTGAACCTGAAGGCTTCTTCTTCTGTGTTTGCACAGAATCTGGAGCATGCGGATCTGATAAAGAAGTATGGTACACTGGTGGATAAAGTGCGGTTGGACTTGCCGGATACTCCAACGTACAAGGATACGGTTTCTGTGCTGACCAGCCGGATGCCCGAGGCGGGGATTTACATATTGAAATCAATTCCTGACGGCTATAAGGATAAAATGGGATACGATGTAGTGCATCTGTCTGCACTGCAGGTGGCTTCTTTCCCGATGGAAGGAAGGCAGACGGAGTGTCATGTGGTGGACCGTAAGACCGGAAAGCCGGTCGCAGGGGCAGAATTGGTGTTCTATTCCATTCCTGTGCCGGGTAATTATACCTTATATAAGACGTTTAAGGCCGATAAACTAGGCAAGGTAGTAGTGCCGGACATGAAAGAATCATTGTGGATGCATGCACGTGCAGGCAAGGATGAGTTTATGCAGGTGGCTTACTGGTCCAGAAGGGTGTTGCCGACGGTCAATGACAGCAAGAAGAAGGTGGACCGCATGGATTTGTTTACCGACCGTGCGCTGTACCGCAAGGGGCAGACGGTATACGTATCCGGAGTGGCTTATACGCAGGAAGGCGATAGTGTAGAGGTACGCAAAGATGCGGCCATCTGGCTGGCCTTGCGGGATGCCAATAACCGGGAGATAGCTCGGAAAGAATTGACTACGGATGACTTCGGCGCATTTTCAGCGGAATTTCAGTTGCCTTCGGAAACATTGGCCGGCATGTTCCGGATAGAATCCAACAAGGCTTCCTGTTATATCCGAGTGGAAGAATACAAGCGTCCGACGTTTGAAGTCACCTGGAAGGAAGTGCAGGAAGCTTACACGATGGGGGATTCCTTGCAACTGGAAGGTACGGCGAAAAAGTTTTCCGGTGCACCGGTGCAGGGTGGTAAGGTACGTTATACCTTGACCCGTTCAAAGGCCTGGTTCTGGCGGAACATGGCAGGAGAACAACAGTTGGCGGAAGGTGAACTGATGACTTCAGCCGACGGAACATTTGCGGTGAAGGTTTGTCTGGAACGTCCGGATGCGGAAGTTTCCTTAGGCTGGGACGGATTCTATCGTTATCAGGTGAAGGTGGAAGTGACGGATGCGGCCGGTGAAACGCAGGAAGGTGTACTGGTGCTTCCGGTGGGTGAACATGCTATCGGATTACAGATAAAGGGATTGGCCGGAAAAGTGGCTCGTGAGAAACTGGATAAGATGCAGGTGCAGGCCTTGAACATGCAGCAACAGCCTGTGGCATTAGATGTGGTCTGCTCACTTTATACATTGGATGAGGCCGGAAAGAAGCAGCAAACAGTATGGGTGGATACGGTGAAATCCGGACAGCCTTTCCTGCCGGAAGCATGGAAGAAGTTGGCTTCTGGAAAATACTTGCTGGAGGTAACCGCCAGTGATGAGCATGGGCGTCCTTGTCGTGTAGAGCAGGAGTTTGTACTCTTTTCGTTAAAAGACCGGGTTCCTCCGGTAAAGACTGTGGAATGGTTCTATCAGGACGGTACACAGTTGGAGGAAACGCAGCCGGTAACCTTGTATGTGGGTAGCAGTGAAAAGAATGTACATTTGTTCTATCATGTGTACAGTGGCAACCGGATGCTGGTTTCTGACTCGTTTGTGCTGAACGAGGAAATCCGTCCGTTTGATTATACGTGGAGGCCGGAATACGGCGATGGAATCACCGTCAGCTTTGGATTTATGAAAGACGGTATCTGGTATTCCAAGCAAGTCGCTTTGAAACGTCCGGTACCGGAGAAAAAACTGACATTGAAGTGGGAAGTTTTCCGCGACCGTTTGCGTCCGGGCACAGAAGAAACCTGGACCATGCAGATTTTGGATGCGACAGGCAAACCGGTGGATGCTCGTCTGCTGGCTACCTTGTATGATGCTTCACTTGACCGTCTGTGGGATAACCCGTGGAATTTCCAGTTGGGCTTCAGCCGATATACTCCTTCAGCCATGCCGTTTATTCAGTCAGTGAATAGCATCGCGATGGCTTATTCGCCTTTCTATACTTATTCATTGTCTTCTGTATATACTCCTGACAACTGGCAGTTGTATAGTCGGTTGTGGGTTCCTTCTTTGCGTCAGTATAGAACCTTCTCTCGAAACGGTCTGATGGTACGCGGGGCAGGAATCATGATGAAGGCTGCGGCTGCAGCACCAGATGCTATGAGGGCGGATGAGGCTTTGAATGCGCAGGCGGGGTTCACGCAGGACGATGGAGTGGTAGAAGTAGAACTTCAGTCTGAAACGATTCCTTTGGAAACGGAACAGACAATGACTTTACGCGAGAATTTTGCAGAAACGGCTTTCTTCTATCCTGATTTGCGTACAGATTCAACCGGAACCGTGCGATTGGTATTTACCGTACCAGACGTGTTGACGCAGTGGAAGTTCAGAGGGCTGGCACATACCCGCCACATGGATTACGGACTCCTGCAGGCAGAAACCCGGACTGAAAAACCGTTTATGATTCAGCCTAATTTGCCTCGTTTCCTTCGTAAAGGGGATGAAACCTCACTGGTAGCTTCTTTGATTAATCTGTCAACAGAAGAGGTGAAAGGGGCAGTAAGTCTGGAATTGGTGAATCCGATGGATGAAAGTGTGGTGTATCAGGCCGTGCAGGATTTTCAGGTGAAGTCAGGAGAAACGGGTAGTGTACGTTTTACTTTCCCGGTAAATATGGATGGCGAGGTCTTGATTTGCCGGATGAAGGCAGAGGCCGGTGAGTTTAGTGACGGAGAACAGCATTATCTTCCTGTGCTGACTGACAAGCAATGGATGACGGAAACCTTGTCCTTGCAGGTGAAAGGCGGGGAATCTCAGGAAGTGAGCCTGAAGGATTTGTTTAACGGACAGAGCAAGACGGCCCAGGACCGGCAGCTGACCATCGAACTGACTTCTACTCCGATATGGTATGCCGTACAGGCACTTCCGGTAGTAGGAAATCCGCAGCAGGACGATGCGTTCTCCTGGGCTTCGGCTTACTACGCCAATGCGGTGGCACGGAAAATTGTGGAACTGAATCCGCAGATTCAGCCTGTGTTTGGAGCCTGGAAAAAGCAGGGAGTAAAGAAAGAAACGTTGTGGAGTGAACTGGAGAAAAACCAGGAACTGAAAAGCTTGTTGCTGGCCGAAACACCTTGGCTGGCTCAGGCGGCAGATGAACAGGAGCAGAGACGACGGATTGGATTGTTGTTCGACCTGAATACGATGAATTACCGCATGGGGCAGACCGTGGAAAAATTGAAGGCCTTGCAAAAAGGGGATGGAAGCTGGAGCTGGTTCAACGGCATGCAGGGAAGCCGGTTGGTTACTACGCAGGTGGTGGAACTGTTGGCCCGGCTGAAATCCATGCATATCATGGCGGATGCGCAAGTGGCTGGCATGTATTTGAAAGGTCTGAATTACCTGGAAAATGCTTTCTGTCAGGAATATGAGAACCTGAAGAAAAACGAGGCTCGTAACAAAAGCCCGCAATGGCCAAGTGAGCTGGCGGTGAGGTATCTGTATATTGCATCACTGGATACGGTGGCAGGAGAAAAAGTGAACAAGGCAGCAAAGGAATACATGACCTCCAAGCTGGAAAACCGTTCTGCTACTTATTCCATTTATGAGAAGGCATTGATTGCCCGGATTCTGCAGGCACAGGGAAAACGTATGCAGGCAGAAATACTGGTACGTTCGATTAAGGAATATACGGTAGTAACACCGGAAATGGGACGTTATTTTGATACGCCGAAAGCCGGATACGCATGGAACGGTTATCGTATTCCGACACAGGTGGTTGCCATGGAGGCTATTCAGTGTGTGGAGAAGGATGAAGAGATGCTGGAGGAAATGAAACGCTGGTTGCTGAAACAAAAGCAGGTGCAGTGCTGGAATACGCCATTGGCTACAGCGGATGCGGTGTATGCCTTGCTGGCAGATGGCATGGCGTTGACAGAAGCCGGACAGATGCAGGCGGTGGCAGGCAATGTCACACTGGAAACTCCGAAAGACGGACTGGGCTGTATCAGTCATACGTTAAGTGGAGCGGAGGCAGAGATGAAGACGCTGACCGTAAGTCATACGGGAAAAGCTGCCGGATGGGGGGCTGTGTATGCACAATATCTGGAAGATATGGACCGTGTGAAGGCATTTGAAGGAAAGGGCCTGCAAGTTTCACGTGAGTATATATATAAAGGTAAGGCCTTGTCTGTCAAAGAAAAGTTGCAGGTTGGCGATAAGCTGACGGTGCGCCTGACTCTCCGTGCCGACCGGGATATGGATTTCGTATGTTTGAAAGACGAGCGTGCAGCTTGTATGGAACCAGTGCGGCAAATCTCAGGTTATGAATGGTCTGATGGCTTGGGACGGTATCGGGTAAGTGGTGATGCGGCGACGACCTTCTTTATGGATTACTTGCGAAAAGGAATCTACGTCATTGAATATGAAGTGCATGTAGACCGTTCTGGAGTATATCAGGCAGGTACATCGGAAATACAGTCTGTAT
>OGFN01000652.1_pt1 | contig 16248 bp, 9 predicted proteins | sample 1570921 | NCBI WGS metagenome assembly OGFN01 (sample SAMEA2581940, study PRJEB24529) | metagenome | biome: Human gut stool | place: China | collected 2011
ACCGAGATCTACACTCTTTCCCTACACGACGCTCTTCCGATCTATACAACATTTTGTTAAATTTGTCCGCAAAGCTTTGAATAAAATGGTATCCGTATAATAAATTTATGAAAGAAGGTGACTGCCTATGGCTCATTTACCGCCGATAGTCGCTGATTTAGCGATGATCCTCTTAGTTGCAGGTATTACGACGATCCTGTTCAAAAAACTCAATCAACCTTTAGTACTTGGTTATATTATTGCCGGTTTTATTACCGGACCGCATTTCAACTTTTTCCCCACTGTATCAGACACCGCTAATATCAACGCCTGGTCTGAAATAGGCGTTATTTTTCTTTTATTTGCACTGGGTCTCGAATTCAGCTTTTATAAGCTGAAAAGCGTAGGCAGCACAGCTTTTATAGCTACCTTCGTTGAAATAGGCGGGATGCTGATCGTTGGCTATTTCACAGGCCATATGCTGGGCTGGGATCATATGGACAGCCTGTTCTTAGGCGGTATGCTGGCCATGTCGTCAACTACCATCATCATCAAAGCCTTTGAAGACCTCAAGCTCAAAGGTCAGCGCTTTACAGAAATGGTTTTTGGTATTCTGATAGTTGAGGACATCGTCGGCATCATTATGATGGTATTGCTTTCAACTTTAGCCGCTGCCAGCGCCGACATTTCGACGCTCGAGCTGATCGAAAGCGTCATGCGCCTGCTGTTCTTCCTGGTCTTATGGTTCGTTCTTGGTATGTATCTGGTCCCGTCCTTCTTTAAACGGGCTGAGCGCCTGATGAACGATGAAACTCTGCTGGTTGCTTCTATCGGCCTTTGCCTTGGTATGGTAGTACTTGCTACCCACATGGGCTTCTCGGCAGCCTTAGGCGCTTTTATTATGGGTTCTCTTATCGCCGAAGCACCAAGTGCCGAAAAAATAGAACACCTCGTCAAACCGGTCAAAGATCTGTTTGGAGCTGTCTTCTTTGTATCAGTAGGTATGCTTGTTGACCCTGCTTTACTGCTGGAATACGCGGTACCTATCATTGTACTCGTTATTGTTACCTTAGTCGGCAAGCTGCTGCTTTCCGGCGCCGGTGTACTGCTTTCAGGCCAAAACCTCAATACTTCTATGCACTGCGGTTTCAGCCTTGCTCAGATCGGTGAATTTTCCTTTATCATCGCATCTCTGGGCATGAGCCTCGGAGTTATCAGCGACTTTTTATATCCAATAATTGTTGCTGTTTCTGTAATGACAACCTTTACTACCCCGTTTTTCGTTATGGCAGCAGAACCTGCTTATCAGTTCACTAAAAAACTATTGCCGCAAAGAACTCTGGAATGGCTTGACCGCTATACGGAAGAAAATCCTGATAACGACGGTAAAGACAGTGACTGGCGCGATTTTCTGCGTGAGTATTTTATCCGCATTTTGATTTTTACGACTATGCTCTCAGCTGTCGCTTTAGGCTCTTATTATTATCTGCAGCCTTACCTGTCAGGAAAAATGTCAGCTCCCTACAGCAATCTGCTGACAGCGCTGCTGACTCTGGTCGTTATGGCGCCGTTCCTGCGGGCAGTTCTTGTCAATAAAACCAACCATCCTGAGCTTTTCTCAACTTTATGGTTTAAGAAACGTTCTAATCACATCCCTTTAACACTGCTGTTATTTTTAAAAATCCTGATCGCAGCAGCATTTCTCTACTTTGTTTTTGCCAAACTACTTGGTCTGCAGTCACTGCTGGCCGCGCTGGCAACAGCAGGCGCTGCTTATTTCATCTCCTCATCCGACTGGCTGATGGGCGAATATCTGCGTATGGAATCACGTTTTCTTGTCAATCTGAACGAGCGCCATATGCTCAAACATCGTGAAGCTCTTGCTGAAGCTGGCGAAGAACATCTTTACGGCTGGTTCGATGAAGAATTACAGCTTGCACGCTATAAAATCTGCGAAGACTCACCTATGATAGGTCAAACGCTGACCCAGCTTGCATTCCGTGAGCTTTATGGCTGCAACATCCTGCAGGTTTCAACTCCTGAAGAAGTCATTGATATGCCCGGGGGGCATCACATTCTGCAAAAGGATTCTACTTTGTTGATGATCGGTACTGATTCTCAATTCAAACTGTTCGACACCGCCATCAATACTCAGCGTTTGTGTATGACTCTGGTGGAAGAACCTATCACGATGCGCGAATTTATGCTGCGTGAAGACAACGATAAAGAAAACGTTTCGGTATTCTTATCGTGCGCTATCACTATCGACAAGCACTCGCCTATCCTTGGTAAATCGCTTAAGGACACCAATATCCGTGATGACTGGCACTGCCTTGTCATCGGCCTGGAACGCGGCAGTTACACTATGACCAATCCTAATGTTTCGCTTGTTTTTGAAAAAGGCGACCTGCTTTGGGTCTTAGGCAAGCAAAAAATGATCAATCAATTAGTACGTGAAGAAATCCTTTAAAAACAAACAAAAAAACCTTCGGCTGTGCCGAAGGTTTTTTATTTATTTCCCCTGTAAATTTATAACAACTATTTCCGGTTTCAGCTCCGTCCGCACCGGCGGTCCCCAAAATCCGTAGCCATTGCTGACAACAGCAGTCAGGTCACCAAATCGGGCCAAACCATAATCCAGCTTATACATCCGCTGCGTAACCAGCCTGTTCGGGAACATCTGCCCTGTATGGGTATGCCCAGCCAGATACATATCATAACCGGCCTCAGCGGCAGCATCCATCCGCCGCGGCTGATGATCGATCAGGATACTATAATACTTATCGTTATCGCCGCTCAGAGCCTGCAACGGAACAATACTTGTTGAAACACGATAATCATGCAAACCGGTAATTTTCAATTTATCATCAACCACTGTACTCTCATCAGTCAGTATACTGATATTATTGCCTGCCAGCAAAGCTCTCAGCTCGTCAGGCCGATCAAGATAATCATGGTTTCCATAAGCTCCATATACCCCTAATGGTGCCTGAAGCTCCTTTAACGGGGCCAGTGAATCCTCCTCGATGATATATTGCAGCCGCTCATCCATAATGTCACCGGCAATCAGTACTAAATCGGGCTGCTGCGCATTAACCAGCTCTACTAAGCCCTTACTGTAATCATAGCCAAGCTCGCGTCCCAAATGGATATCGCTGACAAGCACTATTTTATACCGCTTATCAGACGACAGCTTATCGGTAACAACGGTTTCCGTACGTACAACAGGGCTAAACGCACGCCAGCTGCCCCAGGCAACAAAAATTGCCAGAACTATTGCGCCCGCAGCGGCAAACTGCATAAACGGCAGCTTGAATGAAAAAATACGCAAAACTGCATATACAATACCATGCACAACCATCAACAGCAGCGAATAGTACAAAAACGCGATCCAATAACCGCTCAGCCAGGCCGAAAGCTTTAACAGCGGCAATGGCAAACTTTCAGGCAAAACACGGCTGCCAACAGTATTAAGCATCAGCAGCACATATAAAGCGATAAACGGCGCCGACCTCATAAAAGAAAATGCATGACTGTAATAAACCCACGCCAAAGAACTCAAAACAAAATCGATCAAGGAAATAAACAGAATTACACTCAAAAGAACAGTCTCCTCTCGAAGCTCAGTTTTTATACTAAATATTATTCATAGCCTGGAAAACTTCTTGCCTTTATTATACAGGTTAAAGTCCGCTCCAAGTCAAGTGGTAAAGCTGCTATTTTAGTCCCTGAATGGATAAATTTACAAAAAGTTTGAACTTTCCTGCGAAGAATGCCGGCTTTTTATTTTTACAGCACAACTATTTGCTTTCTCCCAGGCAAACATACTCATCTGATCTATATACTCTTGGGATAATCATTGCCAAACATAAAATAAGAAATACGATGCCGCCCCACATCATATACTGCATTCCCATATGTGCAATCACCATCCCGCAGACTGCCGACCCTAAAGCAGTCCCCAAATTAGCTGCAGTCAAAAAAAGACCGTTGGCAAAATCAGGTGCCTCCGGGGCCGCAGTAGTAATCCAATACTGGTTGATATTCGCATTCATACCTCCCAAAACTCCCCAAAGCAGCGTAATCAAAGCCATAGCCGGCGCCGAGGTACCGCTCCAGAAGAATGCAGCATAGACAATCCCCAATGTGACCGGAAATATTATGACCAGCTTATCGGCAGACGCGCCTGCACTAAGCATACGGCCGGCAATAAAATTCCCGACGATATTCATCAAACCATAAACAAGTAAAATCAGGCTTACCGTATTCCACGAAAAAGCAGTGATATTGGTCAGATAGCCTGAAAAATATCCAAAAACTCCAAAGACAGCTCCATTCATAAACACAACGGCTGCAATAGAAAACCATAATACCGGCTTCTTTAAAACACGCAGCTGCTGCCCATACGAAAGCCTTGCTGCCACAGGCAGCGATGGTATATACAACCAGGTCGCAATCAACGCCGCTGTATTGACTACGGGAAAACCCGCCATAGCAGCCGTTAACGAAAAACTGCCGGCAATAAAGCTGCTGACCGGTACTCCCAGTACCATCCCGGCCGATACTCCCACAATGACCTTAGCAACAGCCCGGGGAGCTGCTTCCGGGCTGACTGAAGCAGCCGCAACAGAAAAAGCAAGCGAACAATAAACCGGATGGAAAATCGCCGGCACAACTCTTGCCAGCAGCATAACTGCGAAATTATCAGTAAAGACAGAAATAAGATTGCCCAAAACAAATACGCTCAATACCAGAAGCATCACCTGCTTCCTGTCGATGCCCACAAAAAGCAGCGGCATCACCGGCCCGGCTGCAGCCACTGCCAAAGCAAACAAACTGACCAGCAAACCGGCCTGTGCGATACTGATACTAAATTTTTCTGCCAGAAGCGGCAAAATACCCAGCACACCCATTTCTGTATTGATGATACCAAAAACACCTATCGTCAAAATAAAGATCAGCAAATTATTTTTTTCTTTCATAACCTCTCCTGTTAACAAAAATGTGGACCCCCAGCATCCCGAGAATCCACAAAAACAAAACTTTCAGCAAATCAGATCTGCAGCTTTTGCAGCAGTAAATTATTTTAAATTAGCCTTGAAGAAGCTTTCGAGCTTATCAAACGGAATAAGCTCTACCCTGTCATAAAGATCTACGTGGCCTGCACCGGCAACATAATACAGTTCTTTCGGTTCAGCCGCACGTTTATATGCATCTTCGCTAAACTCTTTGGAATGTGCCTGATCACCGGTAATAAAGAGCAGCGGACGCGGAGAAATTGTTTCAATATCATTGAAGGGATAAAAATTCATAAATTTAGTATTACTGGAAAGCGTCGGATGTGTCGTTAAAAGCGGCGAAGAACCTGCAGGAGTAAATTCTCCTCTTGGCGTACGGTAAAAATCATAGAATTCGCGTTCAATAGGATTGGACTTTTCCGTGATCTCATGTACGGTCCCGCTTGTGTATTTAGTTGCGCCACCCTGGAATTCCACATAACGCTGCTCCGCCGCATCAGCAATGATCTGTTTTCTTTGTGCAAGCGTCAGAGAATGATTAAGTCCATTGCGGTTAGCTGCACCCATATCATACATACTAATAGTTGCAACGGCTTTCAGGCGGGGATCGATTTTAGCGGCGCTGATAGCAAAACTGCCGCTGCCGCAGATCCCGATCGCGCCAATCTTTTCTCTATCGGCAAAAGGCCCTGTACCTAGGTAATCTACCGCCGCGCTGAAGGTTTCAGCATAAAGCTCAGGCGCAACGGCATTGCGTGGCTGGCCGTCACTACCGCCCCAAAACGCCAGATCGACAGACATAGTTACAAAACCGCGTTCTGCCATCTTAACAGCGTAAAGATCAGCGCTTTGCTCTTTTACTGCCCCCATTGGATGCCCTACTATGATAGCAGCATGTTTTTTACTTTTGTCCATATCTTTCGGCAGATACAAATTACCGGCAATATTCATCTTGTACTGATTTTTAAAAGTGACTTTCTGGACCTCCACCTTATCACTCCTGTAAAAATTATCAGCATCAGCAGGCCTGTCGGCAGCAAACACAGTGCTTGTACCAGCCGTCGATAAAATCACCCCTAAAGCGATACTCTTAAACATTTTCAAATAACGGTCAGCCAAAACTTTCTTTTTCATACTTCTCAACTCCTTAAAATCATTGATCCATTTACAATAAGTTTCAAAACAGAGCCTTTCAGCTTCACTGATAATTCTGCTTACCCGGCTCCTTTGTCTTAATTATAAAAACAGAATCCAAGAATATCAAATACATATATTAAATACTTTGCCATACTTGAAAAGTATACCAAAAACTATTATAATACTTATATCGGAGGTGAAATTTTATGGATATCAGAACCCTGCAGTATTTCCTTGCCGTAGCCCGCGAAGAAAGTATCAGCGGTGCAGCCGAATTTTTACATATGACACAGCCACCGCTTTCAAGGCAGCTCAAAGAACTGGAAGCAGAGCTTGGCAAACAGCTTTTTATCCGCGGGAACCGCAAAATAACGCTGACGGAAGATGGTATGATCCTGCGCAAAAGAGCAGAAGAAATCGTTGCTCTAATGGAAAAAACCAAAGCTGAAATCAACGCCTCTGCTGAAAACATTACAGGTGATATTTATATTGGCTGTGCAGAAACTGAAGGTATGCGGATGCTGGCTAAAATAATCAGTAAAATACGCCAAGAATATGACCATATACATTTTCATATCTTCAGCGGCCAGGCCGAAGACGTTTCCGAACGTCTGGACAGCGGACTGCTTGATTTTGGCTTGTTTATCGAACCGGCTGACCTTAAGAAATACGATTTTATAAAATTACCGATCACTGATATCTGGGGTTTATGGATGACCAAAGCCAGCCCTTTAGCTGAAAATAAAACTATCAAACCTCATGATTTGCTGGGCCTGCCGCTAATTATTTCCAACCAGGCCATGGTCAAAAATGAGATAGCCGGCTGGATGGGAGGAAATTACGACAATCTGAATATCGTTGCTACCTATAATCTTTTATACAACGCTTCCCTTATGGTAGAAGAAGGGGTCGGCTATGCATTAAGCATCGACAGAATCATCAAATCATATGACGACAGCCCGCTTTGCTTTCGCCCATTAGAACCAACACTTGAAGTTGGACTTGATATTGTCTGGAAAAAATATCAAACCTTTTCCAAAGCCTCTGAAAAATTTTTAGAATACCTGAAAAAAGAATATATTTAAATATGGATATAACAAAACAGAGAGGGCTCAAAAAGCCCTCTCTGTTTTTACTGTCAGGAAATGATATTTTATTTTACTAAACCCAAGCGTTTCAGCCAGGCACTGACATCGCTCTGGGCATTTTGCGCGCTGCCGCCGCTGACTACCAATGCATCCAGCACTGTTGCGCCGGGAACAGCTTTCTTTAAATCGCTGACACAATTAGCTACGCCACCGCCGCCATGAGTAACGAACGGCACGATAGTTTTGCCGGACAAATCATACTGCTCTAAAAAAGTGAACATCGGCATCGGCATCGTGCTCCACCAGTTAGGCACGCCGATATAAACGACATCATAATCCGCCATATTTTCTACACGTCCGTTAATTGCAGGACGCGCGTTATTATCACGTTCGGCTCTGGCAAGCTCAGTTGTTTCACGGTATACTTCAGGATATGGCGTGACAGTAGTCACCCTGAACATATCCGCACCTGTTTCATTACCGATCATTCTGGCAAGAGCCTCGGTATTACCTGACCGCGAATAATACACGACCAAAGCCTTACTGCTGTTAGTTTTATTTTCACTCTGCATAATTTTCCCTCCATTATCAGTAGAAATAGCTTCGGCATCACTGCCGCCGCAAGCCGCCACCAGCATTGCCAGCATCGACATCAGCACCACAACAATTTTTTTCATACTATACCTCCTCATCTTTTATTTTACCCAAAGCAGCGTTTGGTATTTTACCATAACGCCTTTGCTTTTAATTCGATTTTACAGGCTAGAGTCAACTTTAAGTCAAGCATTTACAGTTAAAGTTTGCAAAAAGTTCATATTATAAATTTCAGCATTGATGCAAAAAACAAAGAGCGTATATCCACTACAGGATATACGCTCTCTATTATTTTCTTTACAACGATTTTCTAAAATGTCCAGCGTGCGCCGGCATTCCATTGCCAGTCTTTCTTAAAGTCACTGCCGCTGCTGCGTTCCACATCAATATAAATATGACTGTTGCTGCCCGTTTTTAATGCAGCGCCAATACCATATTCAAACCAGGTATCGTTAAAAGCATCAGCAGCCTTAAAGCGGTTTCCACCGCTGTCAGCCATCGTCACATCATATCCTCCGCCAAATTCGTGCAAAAGATTAGCCTTGACATAAATATTGGCCTGATTTCCGATCTCCCTGCCTAAATTAAAACCTACACGCCCCACAACACTGTTGATACCACCTTGCTGTACAGTTATGCCATTGCTGGTCTGGTAACTGTCGCCACCCAAATATCCTAAAGTCAGCTGCGCCTGCGGTTCAATATACCAGCCCCTGCTCAATACATTTTTACGCCCGTATTCAGCACTCACTGCCACACCTACATTGTCAAGCTCACCAGTTATCTTGTTGGCATTGCTGTCATATACAGTAAAATCATTAGCAAGTTGGCTTATCTTAAAAACCACATCCAGATAATGCCCCTTACTGCCGATCTGTGTACCATAAAAACTGATCGCATTTGCATCATTCCCACCATTACCGCTGCGGTAACTGCTGCTGCCATCAGTATAATTCAATGCCACACCGTTGTAACGCACAAAATCATCTGTTCGTTTTATAACCTCATCATAACCAAGCTCATAAGCAGTATATTTATTTTCAAAACCCCAGCTTCCAGAACGGCCGATCTTGCTGCCGTTCACCCTGAACCAAACGCCTTTGGCATCGTCACCATTATGGCGTAATTCGCCCATACGCTGCATCAGTTTATCGTTTTCATTCCGCCATGTATAATAATTCAACGCGCCGGCCGCCAAAACACTTTCTACCGTAGTTGTCGGCCTTTCAGCCGGAGAAATATTCTCGATCTCTTTCAAATACCAGTCGGTCGTATAACCGCCGGTATTACTTGCCTGCTGCCCCAGCTCATAGCGCTGCCAGAACAGACTGCCTTCACCATCGACAGCAGTAAAAGTTCCGTTATTTATATTAACACTGGCCAAAATTGTACCCAAAGCATCCTTGCCTAAAGTTGGATCATTATCACGTCCGTTGATCTCATGCAGCTTTAAAGCCTGTGTACCTGTAAAAGTATCTGTAACATACAGCTTATCTGCTTGATCAACTGCCGTACCATCAACATCAAGTATGATCGTGCCACCACTGCCGTTTAAAGACTCGGTCTTTAAAGTACTGAAAGCATTACCATCTGCCGTCATATCAAGCCAAGCTCCATCCAGTGTCAAATCAGTCACTTCTGAATTGCCAGTCAGCTTCCAAACGGCATTATTACCAAAACTCAGCGAGCTGGTAGAGCCATTGCCGGCATCAATACCAGCTGCACCCTGCCAAAAAGACCCTTCCGTCATCTCCAAATCAATGCTACCACCATTAGAAACCTTTATATTGCCCAGCATATTGAACTGCGCAGTTCCGTTGACCTGTGCTTTATTTTCAGCAGTACTGCCCTTGCCGTTAATATTGATCGCATTAGCTGCAGCATCACTGCCGGTAAAGATATCAACAGAATCATGCAGCTCTACATTACCGCTGCCATAGATATAAATTCCCTGATTCCCCTCTTTTTGGGCATCAATACTTACACCGCCGTTAAGGACAACCTTACCTCCTTTATCGACATAAATACCATAGGATTTATTTCCGTCCATCTGTAAATAACCTTTACCATCCATAGTGATCAGACCGGTAGAAGCATAAATGCCTTTATTGCCATTTCCCTCCGCCTTTATGATGGTATCACCATGTAAATCGATCACGCCTTCAACAAGGCCATTGCCATCTTTAGATGTATGTATTCCAGAAGTATTGTTGCCATACATATTTATGACCGTATTCTTTTGCACATCAACAGTTCCGCCGATAACGCGTATACCATAGCTTTTATCACCATAACTGTCAATATTTAAATTACCGCTCAAACCTATTTTCCCCGCATCGTTGTTAGATGCAGAAAATATCGCGTGTCCAGTCTCACCAATAGTAGTTATATAAGTATTTTGCGCAACGTTCAGCTTTCCACCGCTGGTATTGTAAATACCATAACCTCTTTGATCACTTTCAGCCTTAATAATTAAATCTCCCTGTACGTTCAACACGCCGCTGGCCGAATTTACTGTAACCCCCCTGATACCTGAAGATGGGACTGTATCTCCTTTCACAGCAATCGTCATATTTCCGGCAACATTCATCTGAGAACCGTTATAAATATTAACGCCATAAATACTGTTCCCATTAACATCAACGTTTAAATTATTGATATTTATTTCTGAAGCACTGGCATAAATACCATTTACGTCTCCGGTTTTATCTTCACTTACAATATTCAAATCACTTAAATTTATTTTAGCGCCATTGCTGACCCTAATGCCATACCTTACGTCGCCAACAGACTTTTGCCCGTTGACCTTTATGGTTACAGCAGCATCAGAAGCAGATGCCGCCAAACTTATCTCCTTGTTACCACTCAAATTTATACCGCTATTAGCCCCGGTATCTACATTGATAGTTGTATTACCGTTAATAACTGTACTGTCAGTAAGCGGTGCCTCAGCATATACAGAACCTGAAAGAGACATTAAAATCAATGCTGCCAAGCCAAAATTTTTCTTTTTTAACTTCATAAAAGACCTCGCTTTCATTCTTAAAATACTCAGAACCAAGATTTTCAGCAGCGCTGTAAATATCAAAATATTTATACGCATGATTTTCTCTAAAATTCAGCTCAGTAAATTCACTCATTTTAACATCTCCTTTCAGATCTTAAATTCAATAAACGCTGATATTTATCACTTCTTTGCATTTTCAGCATTCAGAGTAATTATTTTATTCAAAATGTTTTAACTTAACAAAATGTTTAAAAATATTTTAACATTATTCTTTAAAATAATTTTCGTAAATTATCTTAACATATAACTTTTGTTCTGGCAAGATATAATTTATACTTAATATATTTACTTTATCCCAAAAGAAAACTTATTGGGAAATATATTCAAATTTAAAGTGAACTTTTTAAAATTCTGCTTTCTATATACAACACTGACGAAATGATCTCATCATATCCAGCCAATTTTATTCAATCCTAATACCACCTTATATAAAAAAAGAACCCTGTATGCAAAAGCATACGGAGTTCTTTCATAATTTTCTTAAATATCAGGCATGAGGAATATTAGTATAATCAGAAATCTCACGATTGATCGTACACAAATCACCTGCATTCAAATCATGCAGATTCTTATGACCAGTGATGCGGGCATATGTTTTCAGTTCTGCTAGGGAACAGTTCAAAAAGTTTGCTACCCTTTGTGCCGATGCTTCGATCTTCAATCTGGATCGCAACTCCTGATCCTGCGTAGCGATGCCTACAGGACATTTACCCGTACCACAGATACGATACTGCTGGCAGGCTGCAGCAATCAAAGCAGCCGATGCTACTGCCACAGCATCCGCACCCATAGCCAAAGCCTTGGCGAAATCAGACGATACCCGCAGCCCGCCGGTGATCACCAGCGCAATATCATTAGCTCCCACAGCATCAAGATACTTGCGGGCACGATACAAAGCATAAACGGTCGGAACACTGGTCGCATCACGAACCAGCTTCGGGCTGGCGCCTGTAGCGCCGCCGCGTCCGTCGATCGTAATAAAATCAGGCTCTGCAAAAACGCAAAACTCCAAATCACGTTCCAGCTTACCGGCTGCGATCTTGATACCTATAGGCCTGCCGTCAGATTCCTCGCGCAGACTCGTCACCAATGCTTTCAAATCCTCTTTAGTATTGATATCAGGAAACTTGGACGGGCTGATAACATCTTCACCCAAAGGTTTATTCCTGATCGCCGCGATTTCAGGTGTCACTTTGCTGCCGGGAAGATGCCCGCCCATACCGGGCTTCGTACCCTGGCCGATCTTGATCTCGATCGCATCAGCATTACGCAGATTTTCCCGTGTCACACTGTATAAATTGGGGATATATTCAAAAATATATTTATGCGCCGCTGCCATTTCTTCCGGCAGAATACCGCCTTCACCACTGCACATCGCCGCACCTGCTAAAGCGCTGCCCTTGGCTAAAGCCACTTTAGTCTCTTTTGACAAAGCTCCGAAAGACATATGTGAAACAAAAATCGGATTAGTCAAAATCAACGGCTTTTTGGCATTTTTACCAATCACAGTCGTCGTATCGACCGCGTCATGATCATTGAGCGGCGGCGGATTCAGCTGATTGCCCAGCAGCAGGATATCGTCCCAGCCAGGCATCGGCATCGGCGTACCCATAGCACCGATGATCGACTTACCTGTTACAGCCATTTCATGGATATCGTCCATATGACGGCAACTGGCGTCACAACGGGCGTATGCCGGATCATAAGCCAGCTCCTCCGGAGCTGCATCTGCTTCCAGAGCAGTAGAAGCAGCAGCTTCGCTGTCGTTTTCCTCCATCAATACCATCGTCATTCCACAGACTGGGCATTTACTGTCAAGCAGTGGCTGCCCCTCTTTTTCTTCGTCATAAATATAACCGCAGACACTGCATTTATATTTTGCCATTTCTCCTCAACCTCCATTTTTCAATAATCATTATCTAATAATACATTCTGTATCTATTATAAGTTTTCTGAAAATTATCGTCAAGCCATTTTCTGTTTTTCCATAACAAAAAGCATCGTCCAAAATCCTTTGCACACCAAATACATCTGCTGGCAATTAATAAAGCCTGACTGTTGCCAGTCAGGCTTTAATGGGGAATATTTTCAAACAAAGCGGAGGGTTGCCGCACTTTGTCGAAAAATCAACTTACCAAAACTTTCAGTATCACAAATCAAAATTCAAATCTGAAACCGGCATTAAGCTGCCATTTCTTTTTGATATCAGCGCCAAAACTCCGTTCAATATCGCCATAAAAATGGCTGTTTTTACTTAAACTTATATTAGTACCCAGCCCCAACTCAAACCAGGTGTCACCATAATCATTGCTTACATCCATAACCTCGCCATTAGCCGAACGCAGATGCAGATCGCGCTTGCCGCTGAACTCATGCAGCAGGGAAGCCTTAAGATAAACATCATTACCATCACCGGTACGTTTGCCGGCAACCACCCCTAAGCGGCCGATAAAACTGTTTAACCCATCTATATCGACCTTGGTATTCCTGTCGGTAATATAATCACTGCCATTCAGCCTGCCCCAAATAAGCTGAGCCTGTGGCTCAATAAACAGCCCTTTCTCTTCATCCAGCTCAAATGTTCTGCCATATTCCACACTCAGGCTGTAAGCCCTCTGTTTATCACTGACCGCGTCAGGATAATCGCCATAAGAATTGATATCACTGTCAAACCAGCCCATACGTGCAACTACGTCAGTATAACTGCCTTTGCCGCTCTGCCATGTTCCATAAAGGCTCAGTGCCGTCAGCTTTTCCTTACTGCTGCCAAAATCATAATCAGCGCGGCCATTACCATGCTCCAAAGCTACACCATAAGTACTTTTAGCATTCACAGTCTTATCATAGCCAAGCTGATACATATTATAACGGCTGTCCAGACCGCTGCCGCCGAAACGTCCGCCTGTATAGCGTGTCCACAGCCCGTCACCTTCATTTATCTTATTATGGCGCAGATCACCCAGCCGCTGCCGCATCGTATCATTAGTGTTACGCCACATAGCATAAGCATTATCAGCAGCTCCCAGTAAAACGCTGGTATCGTTATTAGCCTCTTTCCGAAGCTTTGTCAAATACCATTCTTCTTCACTGCCACCAACTGCCAAACCGTTCTCCAACGTAGGAGTAATGTCCCACAACCCGCCGTTGTTAAGATTTTTGCCTATAAACTCCACATTTTTACTTGCGTCTGTAATCAGCAGCAGCTTTTTGTCACCTGTCACAACCGCACCATTGATAATACTGACGTCGTTTACCTGCACAAACTGACTTGTACCGGCCGCCGCATCCGTAACATACAGCTTATCGCCGTCAGTTTCACTGGCCAGATCCGTTTTCATAATAAATTCGCCGCCACTGCCGCTCAGCTCACTGATCTCAAGCTGCTGATAATCATCGTACTGCGTCATATCGACAATAGCTCCGCTGCTTACGGCCAACGCAGTCACGCTGCTGTCACCCAGCATCCTCCACAGTGACAGGTCCGACATTGTAAAATTGATCTCACCTCCGGCCGTGCCGATCAACGCCGCACCCTCAAACAGCGAATCTGCCGTATCAAGCAATACGTTGATTTGTCCGTCGCTATTGCTGTACATATCACCTATCAGTATTTTATCTTTACCTGCAGCCAAAGCATTGGTAACAGCCCCGCCAGTGCTATACAGCGAAAACCCTTCTCCATCCACGTATAAACTGCCCTCAAAATCAACTATTGAATCAGTCTGATTCAAAACCGCTACAGATAAACCGCTTTCAGAAGCGCGGGCCTGAATTTTTACGTTATCACCAAAAGTCGTCTGCGAATTATCCTGATTGATTACAGCCCAGGCATTAACATTACTGTTATCAACATTACCGGCAGCAGAAGTTGTAATAACAGCGTTAGCACCTGTTTTAAACTCACTTTGATAATTATAGACCGCATAACTTTTTATCTCTCCGGTAGTACCCTTAGCCTTAGCGGCGATCACCAAATCATCGCCGATAGCCGTTTCGGCACCATACAGATTATTTACGGCATCAACTCTGGCACGGGCTCCGTCAGCCTGCGTTATCGAAGTGGCCTCGATATAAAGACTGTCACCGGCGTTCACAACATCACCCTTTTGATTATTCAGCCCGGAAGCATGATTTTTAGCACCAGCCTGGCCGTTAGTTATATCCGCCTTCAAGCTCACATTATCTCCAATAGTTACATTACTGTTGACAGAATTACTGCCATCATGCAGGATCGCATCAGCATTGCCACTGTTATTTTTAACAACCACTGATGAACCATCACCCAACGTGATATCGTTTTTCTCATAATTATAAATACCATAAACATTATTATAGCTGCCGCCAAGAGCCTCGACATTGATCACCGTATTCTTCCCCAGTACCAACTTATTCGGATCAGCGTTCGTTCCAATAAGATCCACACCAAATGCCCGTAACCCGGCGCTGGTATCACTCTGGATAAAACTGGTTATCTTTATCCCGTCAGCTACAGTAACGTCACTGCAGATAGAACTCAGCCCCTGAACGATATTGGCATCGTCACCGATAACAGTAGCATTCACCTCTTTACTGTTGATGACGATATCCGTGCATCTTCCCAGACTGATAGCAATTACCGATTTACCGTGGCTGATATCATAATTGTCGTCTATGGTCCTGTTGTTTTCGCTGTTCCAGTTCACTCCGGCTGCATAATCAGCCGCATAAACCGCATTGTAAGGACATGCCAGAACTAACCCCAATACCACTGCTTTTTCTAAACAACCTTTTTTAAACATCATTTTGATCACTTCCCCTATGCTGATTTTTAAATGCTTGTTTTTAATACTGATTTTCAAAACAAAATTTGCCGTCCTTGCCCCAAAATTCCCTCCCCCTGTTATTTTTTATTTTAGACAGGCGAACTGGATACTGCTTCAGCCCACCTTTTTTCCAAGCATTTCATTCGTTTCACAGATAATTATTCGCGATACTTTAAAATTAATTATATAGATAATTTATGCTTTAACTTTGATTTAAGCCATTATACACTATTCGTCCCCCCCGCAAGACATTTTTGTTCTTATTGTGTACTTTTGTTTAATGGTCTTGCAACTGATGAATTACCAACTGATTTTCTGCATACAAAAAAAGCACAGACCAAAATGGTCTGTGCTTTGAACATATTCTTAAATATAATAACTATAATAATTTATCTTTCTCAAAAATCCATCAATCAAAATTCAAACCTTACTCCTGCATTTACCTGCCATTTCTTTTGGATATCGGCGCCAAAGCTGCGTTCGATATCGCCGTATAAATGACTGCTGTTGCCCAGCTTGATATTACCACCCAAACCAAGCTCAAACCAGGTATCGCCATAATC
>OGFN01000657.1_pt1 | contig 16218 bp, 10 predicted proteins | sample 1570921 | NCBI WGS metagenome assembly OGFN01 (sample SAMEA2581940, study PRJEB24529) | metagenome | biome: Human gut stool | place: China | collected 2011
ACTCGCAGACGAACGGGCCCTCGCCCACGCAGGTGGAGTAGGCCTTCATGATGCCGATGATATTGTCGAGACGCGCCTCCGGGATGCCCGCGCCGATGGGCGCGTAGGCCGCGATGGTCGAAGAGCCGGAGGTGTATGGATAGATGCCGTAGTCAATGTCGCGCAGAGCACCGAGCTGCGCCTCAAAGAGCACGGACTTGTTGTCCTCAATGGCTTCGGAGAGGTAATCCGTCGTGTCGCAGACGTAGTCCTTGAACGGCATGGCATAGGTGTCGATCCAGTCCATCATCTCGTCGAGATCAATCGGGTCGTGATGATAACCGTTGACGACGAAGAGGTTCTTCCACTCGAGGATGTCGGTCAGGCGCGCCTTGAGCGCGTCGCGGTCGGCGAGCTCGCCCATGCGCAGCGCCTTTTTCATGTACTTGTCCGAGTAGGCGGGGGAGATGCCGCGGCGGGTGGAGCCGAACTTCTTGTCCGCCAGACGATCCTCCTCCAGGCAGTCGAGCAGCTTGTGGTACGGCATGCAGATGACGGCCTTGTCGCTGATCTTCAGGTGCTCCGGCGTGATGGTGATGCCGCCGGCGCGCAGATGCTCGACCTCATGGAACATGTGCTCCGTATCAATGACCATGCCGGGGCCGAGCACGTTCACGGTCTCGTCGCGCAGGATGCCGCTCGGCATGAGATTGAGCACGAACTTACCCTTGTCGTTGATGACGGTGTGGCCGGCGTTGTTGCCGCCCTGATAGCGCACGACGACGTCGTACTTCTGGCTGAGCAGGTCGACCATGCGGCCTTTGCCCTCGTCGCCCCAGTTGATGCCTACGATGGATGTCAGCATTGTTGAGAAACCTCCTGTTTCTTTTACACGTTTACGGATGCGTCGCATCCGAGCAGTGTTGTATATTTGTTCAGGACCGGCGTGACCTGCTCGCGCAGGAACGTCTCGGTCTGGTGTACGGCCATGCCGGTGAAGGCATGGGGGTCAACTAGCTTTTGAAGCTCGGCGCGCGTGAGCCCGAAGATCGGGTCGGCAAGAATGCGCTCGAGCAGGTCGTTGCTGCCGCCATTGAGTTTGACCTCTTTGCCGGCGGCGACGCTGTGCTGCCGGATGGCCTCGTGCAGGGTCTGCCGGTCGCCGCCCTTTTCCTTGACGCAGTACATGAGGATGTTCTCCGTCGCGAGAAACGGCAGTTCGTCCGCCAGATGCTTTTCGGCCATTTTCGGGTACACGGTCAGGCCGCGGATGACGTTGAGGTACAGCGTCAGGATGCCGTCGGTGGCGAGAAACGCCTCCGGGATGCTGATGCGGCGGTTAGCCGAATCGTCGAGCGTGCGCTCAAACCACTGGGCGCTGGCCGTCACGGCGGCGTTCTGCAGGTCGCAGATGACGTACCGCGACAGGGAGGCGATGCGTTCGCTGCGCATGGGGTTGCGCTTGTAGGCCATGGCCGAGGAGCCAATCTGGCCGCTCTCAAACGGCTCATCCACCTCCTTGAGGTGGGACAGCAGCCGGATGTCGCTGGAAAACTTCGACGCGCTCTGCGCGATGCCGGACAGCACCTGCAGCACCTGAAAGTCCACCTTGCGCGAATAGGTCTGGCCGCTGACGGGGTACGCGCCGGAAAAGCCCATCTTCTCGCAGATCTTCTGCTCGAGCGCGACGACTTTCTGCTCGTCGCCGTCAAACAGGGCGAGGAAGCTCGCACCCGTGCCGGTCGTGCCCTTGCAGCCGAGGAGCTTGAGATTGCCGAGCTGAAACTCCAGCTGCTCAAGATCCATCAGCAGATCCTGCGTCCAGAGCGTGGCGCGCTTGCCGACAGTCGTCGGCTGTGCGGCCTGAAAGTGCGTGTAGGCGAGCGTCGGCTGCGCCTTGTGCGCCTCGGCGAAGTCCGCGAGCGCCTGGATGACGTTCACCAGCAGGCTGCGGATCTGCTCAAGCGCCTCGCGCATGAGGATGATGTCCGTGTTGTCGCCGACATAGCAGGACGTGGCGCCGAGGTGCAAAATGGGCTTTGCCTCCGGGCAGCACGCGCCGTAAGTCAATACGTGGGCCATGACATCGTGCCGCACTTCGTGTTCACGTGCCGCGGCATAGTCATAGTCGATGTCGGTGATGTGCGCGCGCAGTTCCTGAATCTGTGCGTCCGTGATCGGCAGACCGAGCTCCTGCTCGCTCTCCGCCAGCGCGACCCAGAGTCTGCGCCAGGTGGAAAACTTGTTGTCGTCGGAGTAAATGTGCTGCATTGTGCGCCCGGCGTAGCGGGTGCACAGGGGATTGACGTAGCGGTCGTGCATACTTATCCTCTCTCTGCGTGGCGCAGCGCTGCCGAGATCAGCCCCTTGAACAGGGGGTGCGCCTTGTTCGGGCGGCTCTTGAACTCGGGGTGGTACTGAACGCCGATATAAAAGTCGTTTTCGGGAATCTCAACGGTCTCCACGATGTGGCCGTCCGGTGACAGGCCGGAGAGCACGAGCCCCTTTTCCTGCATAAGCGTACGGTAGTCGTTGTTGAACTCGTACCGGTGGCGGTGGCGCTCGGAGATGTCGAGCGTGCCGTAGCAGGCTTCCATCTTCGTGCCGGGCACGATGTGGCACGGATACGCGCCGAGGCGCAGTGTACCGCCCTTGTTAATCTCGTCGCTCTGGTCGGGCATGAAGTCGATGACCTTGTGTGCGCTGCCCTCGTCGAACTCGCCGGAGTTGGCGTCGGCAAGGCCGCAGACGGAACGCGCAAACTCAATGACCGCGATCTGCATACCCAGGCAGATGCCGAGATAGGGAATGTTGTGTGTGCGGGCATAGTGCGCTGCCGCGATCTTGCCCTCGATGCCGCGGTTGCCGAAGCCGCCGGGCACGAGAATACCGTCGCAGCTGCCGAGCACTTCCTCTACATTATCGCGCGTGATCGTCTCGCTGTCAATCCATTGAATGTCTACGCGTGTGCCGTAGACATAGCCGGCGTGGCGCAGCGCCTCGGCGACGGACAGGTACGCATCGTGCAGCTGCACGTATTTGCCCACGAGGCCGATCGTCACGCGGCGCGAGCGGTTGCGGATGCTCTCAAGCATGGCGTCCCACTCGGTCATGTCCGGCGCGGGCGCGTCGATGTGCAGCTCGCGGCAGACGATCTCGGAAAAGCGGTTCTTTTCGAGCATGATCGGCGCCTCATACAGCACGGGGATGGTCATGTTTTCGATCACGCAGTCGGGCTTCACATTGCAAAACAGCGAAATTTTGCGGAAAATGGACTCTTCGAGCGGCTCGTCGCAGCGCAGCACGATGATGTCCGGGGAAATGCCCATGCCCTGCAGCTCCTTGACCGAGTGCTGTGTGGGTTTGGTCTTGTGCTCCTCGCTGCCGTGCAGATACGGCACGAGCGTTACATGAATGTAGAGTGCATTCTCGCGCCCGATCTCCAGGCCGACCTGACGGATGGCCTCGAGAAACGGCTGGCTCTCGATGTCACCGGTCGTGCCGCCGACTTCCGTGATGACGACGTCGGCATTCGTCTTGCTGCCGACACTATAAATAAAGTCCTTGATCTCATTCGTGATGTGCGGGATGACCTGCACCGTCTCACCGAGGTATTCGCCGCGGCGCTCCTTGTTGAGCACGTTCCAGTACACCTTGCCGGTCGTGAGGTTGGAGTATTTGTTCAGATCCTCGTCGATGAAGCGCTCATAGTGGCCGAGGTCGAGATCGGTCTCCGCGCCGTCCTCGGTGACGTACACCTCGCCATGCTGATATGGGCTCATGGTGCCGGGGTCTACATTGATATAGGGGTCGAGCTTCTGCGCGGCGACCTTCAGGCCGCGTGCCTTGAGCAGACGGCCGAGCGAAGCCGCCGTAATGCCCTTGCCGAGGCCGGAGACAACGCCGCCGGTCACAAAAATGTACTTGGTCATGATCCACACTCCTCAATCTTCATAGGTACGAATGATATTTTCTGCAATGGTCCGCCGGCGCATACTGGTGTCCATTGCCTGTTTCTCAATGTATTTGTGCGCCTCCGTTTCCGTCATCTGCAGATGCTGCACGAGCAGGAGCTTCGCGCGGTTGATGATGCGGATGTCGGCAACCTTTGCCTCGAGCTTTTCCGTCTTGTGCTGCATCTGCTCGAGCTGGATGCGCACGGCGGCCAGCAGCCGGATGGTCTGCACGATGAGCGACTCCGGCGCGTCACTCGGCAGCACCAGCACGCCGGACTGTTCGAGCAGGGCGGCGGCCGCGTCTGCGTGTTCCGGCGCGGCCAGCAGCAGCACGGCCATGCAGTGCCGTTTTTTGAGCTGCAGCGCCAGCTCCTGACCGGAGCTGCCGGCAACGGGCTCTGCGATGAGCACGCCGTCGATGCCGCCTGCATCAAACTGTTCGAGCGCCTGGCGTGCGCTGTCGGTGTGATCGAACGGGACGATACGCGCCCGCGTGAGCAGGGCGCTGATGCGCTGGGTCTGCGCCTCAGAACTGGAGACCAGCAGGGCGCGCACGGTGTGCAGCGATGTGTTCATGGCAGTCACCTCGGATCGGGAATCTGAGCGGAAAAACAAAAAAGACGCTTCCGATGCCGATAAGGGGCACTTTCCCCCAGGTCATCGTGAAACGTCAGCGTTCTCGAAAAGTTACCATATGAACTTATGTTTGCGGCCGCGAAAACAGCACGCAGAATTTTGCCAATCAAAATCCATGTATATAATACACCACGGCATTTGCGCGTGTCAAGGATAAAAAAACGAGCAAATTCGCCGAAAATTCTGTGAAATCCGCCGAAAGAAATTGCGCCCGACCCGCTTGACATTTTTCCGCAACAGGCGTATATTTTGCTACATTGAAACGGCAATGGCGTCGTGGAGAGCTCAAGATCTCCGGGCACCAGTGCCGTTTTTTTGTTGTTGACACCGATTTTTGAAATACAGAAAGGGGACCATGCGAGATGGAAAAGATCTCTGACATTTTTGGATCCATGGTATTTAACGATGCAGTCATGCGCGAGCGTCTGCCGAAGGAAACGTACCGGCAGGTGCAGGCAACGATGGAAAAGGGCAAGCGTCTCGATGACGATGCCGCGCGTATCGTGGCCAATGCCATGAAAGACTGGGCGATCGAAAAAGGCGCCACGCACTTCACGCACTGGTTCCAGCCGATGACCGGCATCACCGCCGAGAAGCACGACAGTTTCATCTCTCCCTGCGGCGGCGGTCAGGTGATCATGGAGTTCTCCGGCAAGGAGCTCGTCCGCGGCGAGCCGGATGCGTCCAGCTTCCCGTCCGGCGGCCTGCGCGCAACGTTTGAGGCGCGCGGCTACACCGCCTGGGACCCGACGTCCTATGCATTCATTAAAGATAATGTGCTGTGCATCCCGACGGCGTTCTGCTCTTACGGCGGCGAGGCGCTCGATAAAAAGACGCCGCTGCTGCGCAGCGCCGAGGCGCTCAACCGGCAGGCCCTGCGTGTGATCCATCTGTTCGGCAACGAGGACGTGACCGCCGTGCGCACGACCGTCGGCCCCGAGCAGGAGTACTTCCTGATCGACAAGTCCGTGTATGACAAGCGCAAGGACCTGATCTATACCGGCCGCACGCTCTTCGGTGCCAAGCCGCCGAAAGGCCAGGAGCTGGACGATCACTATTTCGGCAGCATCAAGCCGCGCGTTGCGGCGTTCATGAAGGATCTGGACGAGGAGCTCTGGAAGCTCGGCGTTTACGCCAAGACCGAGCACAACGAAGTGGCGCCCGCGCAGCACGAGCTCGCGCCGGTGTTCACGACCGGCAACATCGCCGCCGACCAGAACCAGCTGACGATGGAGATCATGCAGAAGGTGGCCGCGCGCCACGGCATGGTCTGCCTGCTGCATGAAAAGCCGTTTGCCGGTGTCAACGGTTCCGGCAAGCACAACAACTGGTCCCTGACCACCAACACCGGCATGAACCTGCTCGAGCCCGGCGAGACGCCGGCCGAGAACGCACAGTTCCTGCTCTTCCTGTGCGCGGTGATCCAGGCGGTGGATGATTATCAGGATATGCTGCGCATCAGCGTGGCGTCGGCCGCGAACGACCACCGTCTCGGCGCGAATGAAGCGCCCCCGGCCGTCGTGTCGATGTACGTCGGCGATGAGATCGAGAACATTCTTGATGCCATCGTCAACGAGACGTCCTACGCCGGCCAGGAAAAGGAGCTGCTGAAGATCGGCGTGCATGCGCTGCCGCGCTTCCCCAAGGACACGACCGACCGCAACCGCACCTCTCCGTTTGCGTTCACCGGCAACAAGTTCGAGTTCCGCATGCCCGGTTCCTCGGCTTCCATTTCCGGCATCAACGTCGTGCTCAACACGGCGGTCGCCGAGAGCCTCGAGCAGTTTGCTGACGCGCTCGAGGGCAGCAAGAACTTCGAGGCCGACCTGCAGGCGCTCATCCGCAGCGTGCTCATCAAGCACAAGCGCATCCTCTTTAACGGCAACGGCTATGACGATGCCTGGCTGGCGGAGGCTGAGCGCCGTGGCCTGCTGAACCTGCGCACGACGCCGGAGGCACTGCCGTATTACCTCGCCGACAAGAACGTGGCGCTCTTTACCAAGCACCGCGTCTACACCCGCACCGAGATGGAGGCCCGCTATGAGATCCACCTCGAAAACTACAGCAAGGTGCTCAACATTGAGGCGCTGACGATGCTCGAGATGGCGCGGCGCGACATCATGCCCGCCGTCAGCAGCTATCTGCGCGAGTTGTCCGAGACCGCCACGGCGATCCACGCCGTGTCCGTTACGGCGGACTGCTCGTATGAAGAGAGCATCATCCCCGAAATGTCTGCGCTGCTGGGCGACGCCTACCGCAAGGTCCGCAGCCTGGATGAGGCGCTCATGGGCGCCAAGACCGTCGAAGGCAGCCAGGCACTGGCCAACTACTACCGCGACAAGGTCTTTTCCGCCATGGCGGAGCTGCGCATCACGATCGACCAGCTTGAGACCATGATGCCGTCCGACAAGTGGCCGGTCCCGTCCTACGGTGAGCTGCTGTTCAGCGTGCGGTAAAAAACGCTTTCTCTTTCTTTTTCTCTCTTCTTTCATTTTCATACTTCTGTCAAAAGCATTGACGGAGAAAAGTAGCACGGGCGATCATTCCCAGCGAGTGCGGGACGGTGCGAGCCGCATAACAGAGCCTGTGTGAAGAACACTCCCGAGCTGCAATCTGAACGGGCGAGAGCCTCAGTAGGTGCGCCGTCAAAGCCGGACGTTATCCCGGTGCGGTTTGTTAGAACCCGTGAGAAGTAAAATAGGTGGCACCACGATACGCAGCTACTCGTCCTATTGCCGGACAGTAGCTGCGTATTTTTGATTCATTCAGGAGGAAAAAATTATGTGTTCCATCATCGGTTATCTCGGCTCGTCCATCAGCGCGCAGGATCTGCGCGCCGGCTTTGACAAGACCATTTCCCGCGGCCCGGACGATACGCGTATGCTGCACATCGGCGCGGCGACGCTCGGCTTCCACCGTCTGGCCATCATGGGCCTGCACCCGGAGGGCATGCAGCCATTCACGCGGGATGGAAGCGCGCTCGTGTGCAACGGCGAGATCTACGGCTTCCGTCCCATTCGTGAGCGGCTCATTGCCGAGGGCGAGACGTTCGAGAGTGAATCCGATTGCGAGATCCTGCTTCCGCTCTACGAGCGCGAGGGGCTGGATATGTTCCGCGGGCTCGACGCGGAGTTCGCCATGGTCATTTATGATGCCAAGCGCGGCGGCCTCGTCGCGGCGCGCGACCCCATCGGCATCCGCCCGCTGTACTACGGCTATGACGCCGAGGGCGCGATCATCTTCGCCAGCGAGGCGAAAAACCTCGTCGGCCTCGTGCACGACGTGATGCCGTTTCCTCCCGGACACTATTATGCCGACGGCAAGTTTACCTGCTACCGCGACATGACGCACGTCGACGCCGTCTGCGAGGACGATCTCGAGACCGTCTGCACCCACATCCGCGAGAAACTCATTGCCGGCGTGAAAAAACGTCTCGACGCCGACGCGCCGCTCGGCTTCCTGCTCTCCGGCGGTCTGGACAGCAGCCTCGTGTGCGCCATCTCGGCAAAGCTGCTCAAAAAGCCCATCCGCACGTTCGCCATCGGTATGCGCGCCGACGCGATCGACCTCAAGTACGCCCGCGAGGTGGCGGAGTATCTGCACGCTGACCACACCGAGGTCATCATCACGCCCGAAGATGTGATTCAGGCGCTCCCGGAGGTCGTGGCGCTGCTCGGTACCTATGACATCACGACCATCCGCGCGAGCATCGGCATGTACCTTGTCTGCAAGGCTATCCACGAGCAGACCGACCTGCGCGTGCTGCTCACGGGCGAAATTTCCGATGAGCTCTTCGGCTACAAGTACACAGACTTCGCGCCCAGCCCGGCGGCGTTCCAGGAGGAGTCCGCCAAGCGCATCCGCGAGCTGCATATGTACGATGTCCTGCGCGCTGACCGCTGCATTTCCGTCAACAGTCTCGAGGCCCGCGTGCCGTTCGGCGATCTGGACTTCGTGCAGTATGTCATGTCCATCGACCCGGCCAAGAAGTGCAACGTCTACGGCAAGGGCAAGTATCTGCTGCGCCACGCCTTTGAGGGCGACTGGCTACCGCACGACATTCTCATGCGCGAGAAGGCGGCCTTCAGCGACGCAGTGGGCCACTCCATGGTCGACGATCTCAAGGCCTACGCCGAGCAGAAGTACACAGACGAGGAATTCGAGACCTTGCGCCGGAAGTACGACTTTGCGCAGCCGTTCACCAAGGAATCGCTGCTCTACCGTGAGCTGTTTGAGCAGTATTACCCCGGTCAGGCACACATGATCGTCGATTTCTGGATGCCGAACAAGTCATGGGCCGGCTGCGATGTAGACGATCCGTCCGCGCGCGTGCTCGCAAACTACGGCGACAGCGGAAAGTGAGACGCAATGGAGAAAGACGAACTGCACATCCGCACCGCGCACCTGAGCGACGCGCCCGCACTGCGCGCAATCTATGCGCCGTATGTGGAAAAGACGGCCATCACGTTCGAGTATACTGTGCCCGATGTTGAGGAATTTGCCGCGCGTATGCGCGCCACGCTCCGGCGGTATCCGTATCTGGTCGCAGAGCGCGGCGGTGAGCTCGTTGGCTATGCCTATGCCGGGCCGTTCGGCAGCCGCGCCGCCTATGACTGGGCGGCGGAGATGAGCATTTACCTGCGCGAGGATCAGCGGCATCGGGGAACCGGCAGGCGGCTGTATGCCGCGCTTGAGGCGGTGCTGCGCGCGCAGCGCATTCAAAATCTCTATGCCTGCATCGGTTATCCGGACGGGGCGGACGATGCGCACCTGACGAAAAACAGCGCACAGTTTCATGCGCACCTCGGCTACCGGCTTGTCGGGGAGTTTCCGCGCTGCGGCTATAAGTTCGGCACGTGGTATTCCATGGTCTGGATGGAAAAGTGCATCGGTGCGCACGAAGCAAATCCCGCGCCTGTGCGTCCGTTCCCGGAACTCAGCCCGGCGGAGCTCGACGCGATTTTGAATCAAGCATAAAGAAACGGACCGTTTCCGAGTCGGAAACGGTCCGTGCTTTTTTATCGCTTTTGCAGCAGCTCATATGCGCCCAGCAACATCTGTGCCGCCTCGGCGCGCGTGATGGGGGCCGCGCAGTCGCTGCCGTCCGGATACACGCCGCAGGACGTCAGGCTCGACACGGCAGTGCACGCCCAATCGGGAATATAGGCGCTCTCGAGCGCGGCGGCGGGGGAGGGGTCGAGAAAGTTGCTGAGCATGACGGCGGCCTCGGCCGCAGTGATGCCGCGCTGCGCGTCGAACACGATCGCCGTGCCGTCAGAGCAGCCGTCGATGTCTCCGTTCATGACCGCGGTCGCGACGTAGGTCTTGGCCCACGCCGGGATCTGCTCGTCGTCTCCGAAGCCGGTCGAGAGCACGCCCTGCAGTGTCTCCGTGCCGGTCAGATGCGTGCACATGGCGAGAAACTCATCACGCGGCATTGTGCTGTCGGGGTCGAAGAGATACTGCTCGCCAACCTGCCGGCCGACGCACAGCCCCTGCTCGGCGAGCATGACGGCGGCGTATTCCTCCGGGCGGCCGGCCATGTCGCTGTAGGTGACGTCCGGCTTCTGCTTCTTGATGGAAATGAGGACGGTCGCCTCCTGCGATTCGTTGCCGCTGCTGTCGGCGGCGCGGAAGCCGAAGTAGTCGCGCCCGCGCTTGCCGTCAGCGGGCGTGTAGACGAACGTGCCGCTGTCGGTGAGCGTTACCGTGCCCTTAATGGGCTCGGTCGTGATGCGGAAGGTGAGCGGGCTGCCGTCGGGCGCGTTGGCGCTCAGCGTGCCGCCGATGGACGTGTTGCGGAATGTGGTCAGCTCCAAATTTTCGGCCACGGGTGCGGTACCGGCTGTGTCCTGTTCGGCAAAGCTCGCCGGGACGAGCGCCGCGCAGAGCGCCAGCGCGCACACAGCCGCAAGAATTTTCTGCTTCATATTGCAAAACCTCCGTGCAAATGTAGGCTGAACCTAGTTTGCACGGAGGTGGTGGAAATATGCGTTTTGGTCTTACTCGGTCCGCAAGGCGACGACCGGGTCTTTTTTTGCAGCCATGCCGGACGGGATGAGGCCCGCGATGAACGTCAGCGCCATGCTGATGAGAATCAGCAAAATGGCGCCGAGCACCGGCAAAATGGCGCTCAGAGTCGGCAGACCGGTCAGATGGTGCACGATGAGATTAATCGGGATCAGCAAGATCAGCGTACATAGGATGCCCATTACGCCGGCTGTGAAGCCCTCGATGAGCGTTTCGGCGTTGAACACGCGCGAGATGTCCTGCTTGCTCGCGCCGATGGAGCGCAGGATGCCGATCTCCTTCGTGCGCTCGAGCACGGAGATGTAGGTGATGATGCCGATCATGATCGACGACACGACGAGGGAGATGGCCACAAAGCCGATGAGCACATAGCTGATGGCGTTGATGATCGTCGTGATGCTGCTCATGAGCAGGCCGATGTAATCGGTGAAGCTGATCTGATTGTCCGGATTGTCGGCGTTGTAGTCGTCGATACAGTCGGAGATGCGGTCCTTATTTTCAAAGCTGGAAGCGTAGATGTTGATGGCACTCGGGGAATCCTTGTCGACGTAGCCGAGCTTTTTGAGGTTGCTCTGATAGGTCGAGCCGCTGGCGGAGGAGGTGACGTAGTTGTCGTACACGTCCACGTACTGGCTGCGGCTGATGCCCTTGGCGTTGATGGCCGAGATGATCTCCTGCGAGGTCATGCCGCTGTAGGACTTGACAGTCTCCTGCTGCATCTGCATGGACAGCATCGCGCGCAGGTACGGGCGGAAAAAGCGCGTGAACGTCTCGTCGTCCATGGCGTCGATCATTTCTTTCATCTGCTGCGCGGTCTTGCCGCTGGCCTCGAAGATGCCGTTGTCGGCCATCTCTTTGGCCTCGTCACGGGTGAAGGTTGCCATGGTCTGTGTGAGCGCGGCGTCGAGCGTGGCGTCATCCGGCGTGGTCATGCACTTGCGGTAGACGGTCGCACGGTCGTCCACGCTCAGCTGGTTGAGATAGGCCTGCGCGGCGGCGACCTTCTGCTCGGTCGTGGCGGTCGCGGCGTTCGGGAACGCGGAGCCGGTGAACACGTCCACGTCCGGGTTCGCGAGCTGCTTCTGGATGATCTCGGTGCCGTCGGCCTGATCGATGGCGTAGTCCGTCAGGGCGGAGGTGTAGCCGATGGAGCCGTAGGTATTGCTGGTCACGCTGCCCTTGGCCGGACGCACGATGCCGACAATTTTGAGCTGTACGCCGACGGAATCGTTGTTGTAAAGCCGGCGCAGACCGTCGGTCGTCTGACTGATGTCCGTGTAGCCGGAGCCGCTGGCCACATAGCCCTCCGACGGGAGGATGAGCTTGAAGCTGCGGCCGCACAGATCCTCATAGCTCCAGCTGTTTTGCGTCGTGTCGATCTGCTTTTTGCTCATGGACTGCATCATGGCGTTGCTGATGTCGTCCATGCTCTCAAGCCCGAGGGCATAGAGCGTCAGGTCGGAGATCTCGTTGTTTTTGTCCACAACGAGTACGACCTCGTTGTAATCCTGCGGCCAGGAGCCGTAGATCACGTCGTACTGATTCTGCGTCGAGGCGCTCACGAGCTCGCCGTCCTCGCCGGAGAGCAGCTCCTGCCAGACGTTGAACCCGGAGTAAAACCCGCCCATGGAGTCAAAGTAGGCCGTGTAGTCGCCGCCGTACATGGACTTCATAACGTTTTGCAGCAGCTCGGTCGTATCGGCCTTGATGACGGTGCCGTTGGGATCCTCAGTATAGACGGCGAAGCCCATGTCATACGTGTACTGGATGCCGCTGATGTAGTCATGGATCTTGTTGTCGGGGTTTTCGAGATATTTCTTGAACTCCGGCAGGTTGTTTGACTGGCCGGTCGCGCTGCTGACCATGGAGTTGAGCATACTGTACATGACCGTGTTGGCGTAGACCTTGTCGAGGTCGTGCGCGTCTTTGCTGTCATCTTTTGCGCCTGACATGGCCGAGAGCATTCCCGACATATCCACGGGGTTTGCCTCGATCGTCAGCGGGTAGGACGAGAGCGTCTGCTCCTGGACGGTGTCGATGTACGACTGGAAGCCGTGCGAAAGCGACAAAATGAGCGCGATGCCGATGATGCCGATAGACCCTGCGAACGCGGTGAGCAGCGTGCGGGCCTTTTTCGTCATGAGGTTGTGCAGCGACAGGCTCATGGCCGTCGCAAAGCTCATGGATGTATGCTCCTTGACCTTGACCGTCACGGGTGCAGACGTCTCGGACTCCGTGCACGGGTTGTCGTCGCCGACGATCCTGCCGTCGAGCAGGCGCACGGTGCGCGTGGCGTATTTCGACGCCAGCTCTGGATTGTGCGTGACCATGATGATGAGCTTATCTTTTGCAATCTCCTGCAGCAGATTCATGATCTGTACGCTCGTTTCGCTGTCGAGCGCGCCGGTCGGCTCGTCAGCGAGCAGGATGTCAGGGTTGTTGACGATGGCGCGCGCGATGGCCACGCGCTGCATCTGGCCGCCGGACATCTGGTTCGGCGCCTTATCGAGCTGGTCGCCTAGACCGACCTTTTCCAGCGCCTCGACGGCGCGCGCACGCCGCTCCTCGCCCGAGACGCCCGAGAGCGTCAGCGCGAGCTCCACGTTTGCCAGTACACTCTGGTGCGGGATGAGGTTGTAGCTCTGAAAGACGAAGCCGATGGAGTGGTTGCGGTACGTGTCCCAGTCGCGGTCGTCATACTCCTTCGTAGAGCGGCCGTTGATGATGAGATCACCGGAGGTGTAGCGGTCCAGACCGCCGATGATGTTCAGCAGTGTGGTCTTGCCGCAGCCGGACTGGCCCAGAATTGCGACGAACTCGCTCTCACGAAAGGCGATGTCGATGCCCTTGAGCGCCTCAACCTGCGTCGTGCCGGCCTCATAGACCTTGGTGATGTTTTTCAGTTCCAGCATGGATGGGATGCTCCTTTATATGGATGCTGCACGGCGGCGCAGCCTTAGATACTAAAAAAAGTATTAGAACATAATGATAAGCGCCGCGCCGGCATCCGTCAAGCGGCAGGTCGCCGGTTTTGCAGAATTTTAACTGTTTATTCACAAACAAACACGATATAATTTCCCTGCGTCTGCTGTTGAAACATGGGAGAATGTCTGCTATAATATTTAGTCACCCGGACTAGGGGCCTGAACATGATAACTGGAGAGCTTAGAATATGAAAATTGTGATCGTGGGCGCTGGCCGTGTGGGTTATGCCATTGCGGAACAGCTTCTGACAGAAGGGCATGACATTACCGTCGTCGAGAGTGATCCTGAGCGCGCTGCCTATATTTCCTCCACGCTGGATGTGATCGTGGTCGAGGGCCGCGCGAATGTGGACCAGCTGCGCATCGCCAACGTCGCGGACGCCGACCTGCTTATCGCCGCGACGACTTCGGACGAGACGAACCTCATCAGCTGCATGGTCGGGCGCAAGCTCGGTGCCACGCATACGATCGCGCGCGTGCGCGACGAGGAGTATTATCAGGACGTGGTGCTGCTGCAGGATGAGCTGGGGCTGAGTCTGTCCATCAACCCCGAGCGTACCTCCGCCAAAGAAATCTCGCGCACCCTGCGCTTCCCGGCCGCCACGAAGGTTGAGCCGTTTGCCAATGGCCTCGTGGAGCTCGTGGAGTTCAAGCTGCGCGAGGGCAGCAAGCTCGACGGCCTGCGTCTGAACGATTTCCGCGGCCGCTACAGCGACGGCATCCTCATCTGTGCCGTGGAGCGTGAGGGCAGCGTCATGATCCCGAACGGCGACTTTGTGCTCGCCGCCGGAGACTATGTCACCGTGGTCGGTGCACCGCACGAGCTGCACGAATTGTTTCGCAAGATCGGTGAGTTTCGCCACGAGGCTGAGAGCGTCATCATCGTCGGTGGCGGCCGTATTGCCGAGCGGCTGGCGCTGGAGCTGGCGCGCATGCACATCCACTCGACGATCATCGAGCGCGACCCGGCCCGCTGCCGCGTCATGAAAACGCTCCTGCCGGAGGCAACCATCATCTGCGCCGACGGTACGAAGCCGGACGTCCTGCGCGAGGAGGGCCTGCCGGAGGCGGACGCGCTCGTCACGCTCACGGAGTCGGACGAGACGAACCTCATCATCTCCTCGTTCGCGTATCATGAGAAAGTACCGAAGATCGTCACCAAGGTGGATGAGGACAATTTCATCCAGCTCGCGGAATCGTATGGTCTGACGACGATTATCCAGCCGGCGGACGTGACGGCCGGCCGCATTGTGGAGTATGTCCGCTGGATGCAGAACTCCGCGCACAGCAGCGGCGTGGAGACGCTGCGCATGGTGGCCGACGGGCAGGCCGAGGCGCTGGAATTCATCGTGCGTGCCGAGAGCCAGTTTCTCGATGTGCCGCTCAAGGCGCTCAAGCTCAAGGACTCCGTGCTCGTTGCCTCAATCATCCGCCGCGGCAAGTGCCGCGTCCCGTCCGGCAACGATGCCATCGAGCTCGGTGATCGCGTGGTTGTCGTCACCACCAACCATGGTATGCACGAGCTGAAGGACATTCTGAAATAATTGCAGAGAAAACAGCCGCCGCTCCCCATCGGGGAGCGGCGGCTTTGCTGTATCGTGTTTTTTATTCCGGGCGGCGGAAGATGACGACCTGCGCCGGCGTGTCCGGTGTGAGCGTCATGCGGTTGGTGTCATAGTGCTGGACATTTGCGCCGTTGCCCTCAAAAATGCCGGTGAAGTCCTCCGGTGCGCGTAGACGGTGGTTGCTGTGGCCGGGCGCCTGAAAGTGCATCGGGATGATGACGCGCGGCTGCAGTTGCTCGCAGAGATAGTAGGCGGTGTCCGGCTCGATTGTGTAGATGCCGCCGACGGGGATCATCATCGCGTCGAGCCCCTGCAGCTGCTGCATCTGCTCGGGCGTGGGCTTCGCGCCCAGGTCGCCCAGATGCGCCACGCGCACGCCCTCGGCGGCGAAGATGTGCACCGTATTCATGCCGCGCAGACGGCCGCGCATGATGTCGTGGTACGTCTCGAGCTCCGTGACGGCAAACGGGTTTGTCTTGCCATTGCTGCGCAGCGTGACGCCTTCCCGGAAGTTGTGGTCGCGGTCCTCGTGGCTGATATAGACGGCGTCCGCCGTCAGCCGCACGTGGGGATAGGCCGTGCCGACGCTGGTGTCCTGAAACGGGTCGATGACGGCGCTGTAGCCGCCGGAGACCAGCTCAAAGCAGGAATGGCCATGCCAGATGATGTCCATAAGATGCACCTCAATCATCAAATTTTCTTTATTTTACTTCCGCATCCTGCGATTGTCAATCTCCGCGCCGGATAATGCGGGCCTTGTTTCCCGGGGGAAAATGTGTTAAAATCAGACGCTATGAATACAACGATGACTTTTGAACAACGCTATGTGCAGGCGCGCAGACGCTTCATTGCGGCGGACTTCGCGAACCTGAACGATATGCAGAGGCAAGCGGTCCTGACCACGGAAGGCCCACTGCTGCTGCTGGCTGGTGCCGGCAGCGGTAAAACTACGGTGCTCATCCACCGGATCGCGAATCTCATCCAGTACGGCCGCGGGTCCGACACCGACGAGGTGCCGGACGCGGCGACGGAGGCGGACCTTGCGCTGCTCGAGCGCACGGACCTGAC
>OGFN01000674.1_pt1 | contig 16019 bp, 14 predicted proteins | sample 1570921 | NCBI WGS metagenome assembly OGFN01 (sample SAMEA2581940, study PRJEB24529) | metagenome | biome: Human gut stool | place: China | collected 2011
CAACGACGCCCCGGCCCTGACCCGCGCCGACACCGGCATCGCCATCGGCGCGGGAGCCGACGTGGCCATCGACGCGGCGGACGTGGTGCTGATGAACAGCAGTCTGCTGGACGTGCCCGCCGCCATCCGGCTCAGCCGGGCCACCCTGCGGAACATCCACGAAAACCTGTTCTGGGCGTTTTTCTACAACGCCATCGGCATTCCTCTGGCCGCCGGGGTGTTCATCCCCCTGGGCCTGACCCTGAACCCCATGTTCGGCGCCGCCGCCATGAGCCTTTCCAGCTTCTGCGTGGTGTCCAACGCCCTGCGGCTGAATCTGTTCAAGCTCCGGGATAACCGGCACGATCATAAACGAACCAATCATCTGAACAACGAGAACAAGGAGGAACAAACTATGGAAAAGACACTGGAGATCAAGGGCATGATGTGCCCCCACTGCGAGGCCACCGTCCGCACCGCCCTGGAGGCCATGCCCCAGGTGCAGGCCGCTCAGGTCAGCCACGAAAGCGGCACCGCCGTGGTGACCCTCACTGCCCCGGTGGAGGACGACACCCTTCGCCGCACCGTGGAGGACAAGGGCTACACCGTCACCGCCATCCGCTGACCCTACCGCCGTCCCTCCGCAGGGCGGGGCAAAAAAGCCTCGCAGACTGCAAGCCTTTTGTCAAAAATGGGCTTCGCCCATTTTTGACAGTATCAAGAAAAGCACGGCGCAAGCCGTGCTTTTCTCGTATAAATCTTCGGCTGAAAGAGGGTCCCAACAGCCGGATTCATCTTCAGGCTCTCTCCATGGCCTCCCGGAAGTCTCTCTGGTCGGTGAAGATCTCCTGCTTATAGGGGTTCTTCTTCTGTGCCTTGGCCCGCTTGATGATGCTGGCCAGGATCACCACGTTCACCACCAGTGCCACAATGGAGATCACGCCCTGGGCTGTGGGATTGGCCGCCGTGGGCCGGATGGCGGGGTTCATAACGCCGTCGGCATAGACGGAGGTGATGGTGCTGAACACGCTGTCATCCTGGAACAGGGGGAACACCTGGGCAAACATGCACCACAGGGCCAGAGTGTTGGCCCGGTTCTGGATCCAGCCGCCCTTGTTCCAGAAGTGGTTGGCAAAGGTGGGGGCCAGCAGCAGGGCCAGGCCGCAGTACCAGGAGTGGGTGGGCAGGCAGTTATAGGTGTATTCAAAGTTCCACAGGTCATAGGCCAGGATGTAGCACCAGGTCATGTCGGGCCACAGCATGTCCTTCTGATCCTTGGAGGAGTAAATGCCCCACCAGGCGGTCATGCAGAAGATGTTGACGATACCGGCAATGCCGTTGACCCAGTTCCACCAGCCGCCGTACAGCCACACGTTCTCGGAGGACAGCCACCAACGGTCGCCGAACTCCTTCAGGGCCATGGCGCCCCGGATACCGGACTCGAAGTCGCTGACCACGGCGATGAGAATGTTGATGGCCACAATGGCAAAGGGGAACACCTTGAACCACTCCGTCTTGCCGATGCTCCACTTATACTTGAGCATCATGAAGCCGATGCACCCGGCGGTGGCGGCGTACAGCTTGGCATAGTGGAACCAGCTGTTCATGTTGGTGTAGGTCTGGTTGTTCAGGGCCCACTCCGCCCCGGCCCGTGCACCGATGGCAATGGCGATGAAATACACCGTCAGCACGGCGGGCAGCACCAGAAAGCAGATGATGCCGCCGGTTTTGGTGCGGCGGGCGAACTCGTTGGCCAGCACCAGCCCGGTAAACACCAGCACAAAGCCCAGCAGCTGGTACAGGGCGGTCTCGCCATAGATCTGGAATAACATGTCCATTCCTCCTAAAAAAATTTCTGTCTCCTAAGCTCAGCCGCCTGGTCTAGCCAGAGAAGCCCGGACCATCGGCCATGCCGCCAATATAGCACAGGTTTCCTTAAAAAGTCAACTGTCACACGGAAAAAAGTGTTGAAAAAGCCAGAAAAAGCGGGTATAATGGAACCGAAATCGGCTGTGGTATGTGGCCATACCACAGCCAGAGGAGGAAGCGCGTATGGAGTTTGAAAAGCTGGTGTCCCCATCGCTGAAGGACCTGTTCATCACCCACATCGAGGCCATGATCCTTTCCGGGGAGCTGCCGGTGGGGCAGCAGCTGCCGCCGGAGCGCCAGCTGGCCCAGTCCATGGGCGTCAGCCGGGCGGTGGTCAACAGCGGCGTGGCGGAGCTGGAGCGCCGGGGGTTTTTAGAGGTCCGGCCCCGGGTGGGCACCTTCGTCACGGACTATCGCCGGGCCGGGACCCTGGACACCCTGAAATCCATTATGACCTATAACCGGGGCCGCCTGCGCAACGAGGAGATCCGCTCCATTCTGGAGATCCGGGACGCCCTGGACAAGCTGGCGGCGGCGGGGATCATCGCCTGCGCCTCGGAGGAGGACATCGCCGCCCTGTTCCGGGCGGCGGAGACCATCCGGGAGGCCGGGGACAACCGCCATGCGGCGGAGGCGGCCTTTGCCTTCCAGCATGAGCTGGCCATGCAGTCGGGCAACACCCTGCTGCCCCTGATCTTCCGGTCCTTCTATTCCTCGGTGCTGGTGCTGTGGGAGCGGTTCTGCGCCCTCAACGGCGTTTCCATGCTCTATGAGACCAGCGTCCGCCTGTGCCGCCACATCCGGGACCGGGACCTTTCCGCCGCCGTGGCCTGGATCGACTACTGCACCCGGGAGACCGTCTCCGGCTCCCGCCGGATATACTACTGATCCGGGAGCGGCAAAACCAATGTCACAAAAAGAAATCACCATCCCGAGGGATGGTGATTTCTTTTTGTGATTGCCCACAGGTTTTGCTGCCCATGCGCACTCCTGTATATCGCAAGGAAAGGAATGTATGCAAGGGAAACCTTAGTCGGGTTTCCCTTGCATGTTAAATCGCCCGCCCGCAGGCGAGCACTTTTGCGGAGCAAAAGTGCTGCTCCAAAAAGAAAGACACCCGTAGGGGTGTCTTTCTTTTTGGAGCAGGGTACGGGAATCGAACCCGCCTCCTCGGCTTGGGAAGCCGATGTACTACCGATGTACTAACCCTGCGAACCGCTACCTGCTGATTATAGCAGACTCCCGGCGGTTTTGCAACCGCTTTTTTTGTCGGAACCGGGAAAACTGCGCCGCCCGACCGGGGATGGGCAGTCCCGGGCCGGGCGGCGCAGGTTCAGATGACGTAGTTGTCCCCCTGGGGCAGGGACATCAGGTCTGCCAGGGTCACGCCGGAGAAGTATTCCCGGGTCACCCGGTAATACCCCTCCCACACCGGCAGCGTCCGGCAGTCGGCCGCCCGGGCACAGGCGCCGGCCCCGTCCTTCAGGCAGCTCACCGGGGCCAGATCGCCCTCGGACCGCAGCAGAATGTCCCACAGGGTGTACGTTTCCGGCTCCCGGGCCAGGCGATACCCACCCCCGATGCCGTGAACGCTCTCAATGAAACCGGCAGCCTTCAGAGCGGGCATCAGCTTCTCAATATATTTCAGCGAGATGTCCTGCCTTGCAGCGACCTCCTTCATGGGGATGTAACCGCCGTTGCGATGCTCCGCCAGGTCCAAAAGGATCCGGATGGAATACCGCCCTTTTGTCGAGATCATACTATCTGCCTCCTTCGTGTCCCTCCATTATACCCCCAAACCGGTGGGTAAGGCAAATCTTTTTTGGTAAATTTCCACATTTTCTGTCGGAACATTTGCATATTCATGATGAATATGCTATACTGCTGAAAAATCCACAGAAATGAGGCGCTCTTATGGACCAATACAAGATCATCCAGGTAAAGGAAAGCGTTTTCGCCGATAATGACCGGGAGGCGGACCGGGTCCGCCAACAGCTGAAGGGCCAGGGGACCTTTCTGCTGAATCTGATGTCCTCCCCCGGCAGCGGCAAGACCACCACCCTGCTGCGCACCGTGGAGGGGCTGAAGGATCAGCTGCGCATCGGCGTTATGGAGGCCGACATCGACTCCGACGTGGACGCCGCCGCTATGGCGGGCGCAGGGGTCCGCTCCATCCAGCTGCACACCGGCGGCATGTGCCACCTGGACGCCGGCATGACGGAGCAGGGCCTGCAGGAGCTGGGGACGGAGGACCTGGACCTGGTGGTGCTGGAGAATGTGGGAAATCTGGTGTGCCCGGCGGAGTTCGATACCGGCGCCGTGAAGAACGCCATGATCCTCTCCGTGCCGGAGGGCCACGACAAGCCCCTGAAATACCCCCTGATCTTCACGGTGTGCGACGCTCTGATCATCAACAAGATCGACGTGCTGCCCTATTTCGACTTCGACATGGACAAGGTGGTGGAGTACGCCCACCGCCGCAACCCCAATCTGAAGATTTTCCCCATCTCCGCCAAGTCCGGCCTGGGCGTGGATGCCTGGCGTCAGTGGCTGCTGGAGGAGACCCGGGCCTGGAAGGAGAGCTGACCCCATGGAGCAGATTTTCTCCCAGCTGTTTTACGAGGTGGAAAAGCACCGGGACACGGTGCTGGTGACCCTCATCGCCGACCGGGGCAGCGCCCCCCGGAAGGCCGGGGCACAGATGCTGGTGGGGGCGGAGGGCCGCCTGGTGGGCACCATCGGCGGCGGCGCGGTGGAGGGCCGCAGCATCCAGCTGAGCCAGCAGCTGCTGGCCCAGCGCCGCTCCTGCATCCGGGAGTTCCCCCTGTACCAGGCCCCGGAGCGGGACATCGGCATGGTCTGCGGCGGCGATGTCACCGCCCATTTCCAGTTCATCCCGGCGGAGGACCCCACTTGGAGCGAGACCGCCAGCCGGGCCCTGGCCCTACTGAACCGCCACACCGCCGGCTGGCTGGTGCTGGCGGAGGACGGCTCCGCCCCGGCGCTGCTGGACCGGGAGAGCGTGGTTTCCGGCAGTCTGCCGGAGGATACCGCCCAGGCCCTGCGGACCCCGGGCTTCTCCATGGCGGCGGGGTATATCTCCCTGCCTCTGTCCATCGGCCAGCGGGCCCTGCTGTTCGGCGCGGGACATATCTCCCAGGCCCTGTGCCCCCTGCTGACCACCATCGGCTTCCGCCCGGTGGTGTTCGACGACCGGCCGGAGCTGGCCAACACCCGGCTGTTCCCCACGGCGGAGCAGGTGATCTGCGGGGACTTTACCCGCATCAGCGACTATCTGACCATCACCGACGAGGACTTTGTGGTCATCATGACCAGCGGCCATGTCCGGGATTTCCAGGTGGAGGAGCAGACCCTTCGGGGGGACTTTGCCTATGTGGGGGTCATCGGCTCCCGGCGGAAAACCGCATCGGTGAATCAGCGGCTGCTGGAGGCGGGCATCCACCAGTCCTCCATCGACCTGGTGCACACCCCCATCGGCACCCCTATCCTGGCGGTGACGCCGGAGGAGATCGCCGTCAGCATCGCCGGTGAGATGATCCAGGTCCGTGCCCAGCGCCGGGGCCCCACCTCCCACGGCTGCCCCATGCACAGCTGATTGCATAACAAAAGCACCAGACAGGGCCTGCCCCTGCCTGGTGCTTTTGCTGTTCGAGGCCGTCACGGCCTTTCATAGCGGTATTCCAGCCCGAAATCCCGGTCATCCGCCTCCTGGTGCAGATAATCGCAGCCCTGCTCCGACACGATCCGGAAGCCGCATTTTTCGTGGGCCTTCAGGGACGCGGCGTTCTTTTTGCCCACGCAGTCGCAGAGCCGGAACGGTCCCTCCGCTTTCATTGCGTCCAGGACCTCCGAAAGGAGCCGGACGCCGTATCCCTGCCGTCTCCGGTCCGGGCGCGTCTCCAGGGCCTCCAGGTAATACGGCCCCTCCGGAATCTTACAGGTCCTCAGAGCGCTGACCCACACGCCGTCCTCCTCAAGGGCCCAGCAAATGGCCTCCGGCTCCTTGAAGAACTCGTTTTTCAGAAAGTCCAGAAATCCGGACTCCACCATGCGGACGGCTGCCTCCTTGTCCGGCTCCTCCGGGCAGAAAAAGTCCGTGTTTTCCAGGTTGCTTTCGGCGTAGACATCCATCAGCTTTCTCTCGTCCAGCGCCTGACCGTCTGTGATTTTCAGCAGCATCTTTTCTCCTCCTGTTTCCGGCTCTCCCGCCTGTGCGTCATATCTCCCGCTCCATGACAATGTACCGGGCCTCGCCTATGGTCTGGAAACGATTTTTCGTCCAGAAGGCGTGGCTCTGGGGATTGCCCTTGTCCACCCCCAGGCGTATTTTTTCGCAGCCGCAGGCGGAAAGATACGCCGCAAGCCCGCTGATGATCTGTGAACCCACGCCCCGGTGCTGATACCGCACGTCGGTCATGAACAGGCCGATGAAGGCGGTGTTTTTTTCGGGATAGCCCAGGATCAGGTCCATAATGGCCGCCAGGGACCCGCCCTCAAAAAAGCCGACGTAATATTTGTCCTCGCGGCTTTTTCCCGGCGGCAGGGCCTCCATGTCGTCCAATATGCTCTCTTTTGTCACAAAGGGCTCATGATACCGGTAAAAAATCCGGTTTTCGCGGCACAGCTCATAGATGGCGTCCACGTCATCCCTGCCCAGCCTCCGCACCTGATAGTTTTTTGAAATTTCGGTTATCTCCACGCCAAGCACCTCCGTCAAATCCCGTTTTCTGCTTTATTCAAACGCCCTGTTGAAGATAACCGGCAAACTTGAAGTTGTCAGTCCAAAATCAGGACGCCTGCGCAATCGGACATTTGTGCAAATGAAAGGTCTGGAAAATCTTTTCTCAGTTCCTCAACGACAAAGTAGATTTCATCATTATCCCATGTGTCTCCTGCCTTCAATTTACACTGTTCTAAGTCCTTTCGTGTTTCAAAGGCAACATCGCCGATAATAATTTTACCGGATTCTTTTAAGTAGTTACGCAAGTCTAACAGAAAGTCGTTCTTTTGCGCATCCGTCAAATGATGTAGAGAGTATGTCGCAACAATATAATCATAACGAAAGTTACGCAATGGTTCGACAAGCCCTTTTGAAAAGTCCCCCTGATATAAATGCGCATTTGGCATTTTCTCAGACGCCAACGCAATCATTCTTGATGAAAAGTCCTGCCCATAAATGGAACAGCCTCGCTCGTATAGTTTTGTCGTTAATGTGCCTGTTCCGAATCCAATATCCAGCACAGCGGCATTTTCAGCTCTCATTATGGCCTGAAAAATGAACCCAAGAACCTTTTTATAACCGGCAAAAGGGTATGTGTTTTCCTCATCAGAAATGCCAACAGTTTTGTCATAGCCATCAGCCCAAAGGTCGAACTCTATGTTGTTTAGCATACTTACTTCCTCCATCAAATTCCATTTTCTGCTTTATTCAAACACCCCGCTGACATAGCGGTACTTATCCAGGCTGGACGCAGCATTCCAGGTCATGTAGCCGCCGGTGTTGCCGGTTTCGGTCAGGGCCCGGATCTGGGCGGCGATCTCATCGGGGCCATAGGTGTTGTACGGCTCCCGGATGGCGTTGTAGCACTGGATCCAGGTGCGCACCGCGGCAGGGGAGGGGGTCTCCTGCTGGCGGGCGGCGGCCTTTTCGCCGAAGGTTTTCATGGTCTCATAGGGGTGCTCCCAAGGCAGCCAGCTGCCGGAGGCGGAATAATGATCGGGGTACGGCATGGCGCTGATGGCGTCCACCACGCCGCTGATGGCGGCCCAGTACTGGCCATAGGCGGTGACGTATTTCTCGGCGCACTCGCCGAACACGTCTGCCGAGACATACACCCCCGCCTCATGGAGCCGGTCGGCGGCATACTGCAAAAACCGCTGCACCGCCTGGGCCCTGCTCTCGTCATTGGTGTTGCGGTAGTCGATGGTGCCCGCCTCGTCATAGTCCCAGGTGCCGTCCGGGAAGCGGACATAGTCGAACTGAATCTCGTTGAAGCCCATGGTCCGGGCGGCCTCCAGGGCCAGGTCCACCTTATACTGCCACACATCGCGGCTGTATACGCTGGGCCAGTACATGCCGCCGATCTTCAGCGGATTGCCGTCCAGGTCCGCCACCACGCACTCCGGGTGGTCCGTGGCCAGGTTGGGGTCGTTGAAGGCGGTGATCCGGCCGATGACATAGTACCCGGCGTCCTTCAGCTTCCGCACCGCCGCCTGATAGTCCTCTAAGGTGTTGTAGGCGTCCTCGTAGGCGCTGGGGGAATACTGCTGCATCACCGGGGAGGCGTAGCCAATGGCTCCGCCGTCCATCACGTCCACCACAAAGGCGTTGATGCCGCAGCCGTCGGCCACGGCAATGTAGGCCTCCGGATTCCGGATGGCCTCGTTGTTCAGATACAGGGCCTTCACGGTGCCGGGCATGACGTTATTCTCGAACTTGGGCTTTTCATAGGCGTCATAGTCCAGCCCCGCCGCGTCGCCGCCGCCATAGCTGTCGCCCCGGTCGGCGTGGAGCTGGGCCATATCCGCGTCATAGGCCGCGGCGGCCTCCTCCTCCGTCAGTCGGACATACCGGGCGGGGATGCAGCCCCCCTCCGCCTGGTAATAGGCCACGCTGCCGTCCTCCGCCAGTCCCCGGTAGCCGGTAACGGTCAGGGCCTGGCCCCGGAGCACCAGGGGCCCGGTGGGGTTCCCGTCCCCGTCCGTCAGGTTCTGGGCCCGGCGGACATATACGGTTTTCAGCGTCACCACGGCGTTGACGTCACTGGTGAGGTTGGCCCGGTCCAGCCAGCCGAAGCTGCCGTCCTCCCGGGGCACCCGAACCTGGTCCGGGTGGTCATCACTGGCCTCCTCCACCACATAGGTCACCTGACTGCCCCGGATCAGCTGCTCCAGAACGGCGCCCTCCTCATCGTACAGGGGGGCCGTTTCCGACGCCGAGGCGATATAGCCCGCCGCCGTCTCCAGGGGCTTTGCCTGCTGCCGGGTGAAGTGCCACACCAGGGCGGCAATGGTGGCCAGGCACACCAGGGCCAGGACCACGCCGGGCCACTTGGGGCGGCGCTGCTTCCGGCTGCGCCGGGGCCGGGGGGTGTATTCCGGCTCTCCTTCCGGAGCCCAATCGGGGGCCCATTCGCCGGTCTGCTGCTGATTCACGGACATAGGGGAAATACCTCACTTTTTGGAATTTCCCCCATTATACCGTATTTTTCGCCGGATGGCTACACTTTTGTTTCCGTCCCGGCCTGTCCCGCCGAAAAATCGGGACAAAACCCGGCAAAAGCGGGACAAACCGCCGGTGATGCGGACGGAAATGTGAATTTTTTCCCCTCCCCTTGCAATTTTGAAAAAATAGGCTATGATATAGGAGAAAGAATATGTCCCGCCCGGCGGGAGAAGAAAAGAAGGTACTGTTATGACAAAAATTGACATCGTGTCCGGTTTCCTGGGCGCAGGTAAGACCACCCTCATCAAGAAGATGGTGAAGGAGGCATATCAGGGCGAGAAGCTGGTGCTCATCGAAAACGAGTTCGGCGAGATCAGCATCGACGGCGGCTTTTTGAAGGACGCCGGTATCCAGATCTCCGAAATGTCCTCGGGCTGCATCTGCTGCTCCCTGGTGGGCGACTTCGGCAAGGCCCTGCGGGAGGTAAAGGAGCAGTTCCAGCCGGACCGCATCCTCATCGAGCCCTCCGGCGTGGGCAAGCTCAGCGACGTCATCGTGGCGGTGGAGAACACCGTGGCGGATATTCCGGATATGAGGCTGAACTCCTTTGTCACCGTGGCCGACGCCGGCAAGGTGAAGGTGTATATGAAGAACTTCGGCGAGTTCTATAACAACCAGATCGAGTCCGCCGGCACCATCATCCTGTCCCGGACCCAGAAGCTGACCCAGGAGAAGCTGGAGGCCGCCGCGGCCCTGCTGCGGGAGAAGAACCCCACCGCCGCCATCCTGACCACCCCCTGGGACCAGCTGGACGGCAAGACCATTCTGGCCGCCGTGGAGAAGGTGTCCCTGGCCGACGAGCTGCTGGAGAAGATGCGGGCCGAGCACGAGGCCGAGGAGGCTGAGCATCATCACCATCACCACGAGCATGACCACGATGACGACCACGACGAGCACGAGCATCACCATCATCATGACCATGATGACGAGGATGACCATGAGCACTGCTGCCACCATCATGACCATGACGAGGAGCACGAGGATTGCCATCATCATGACCATGACGAGGAGCACGAGCACCATCACCACCATGACGGCCAGGAGTGCGACGACCCCGCCTGCTCCTGCCACCACCATCACCACCACGCCGACGAGGTGTTCACCAGCTGGGGCGCGGAGACGCCCAAGCAGTTCACCCAGGCGGATATCGACCGCATTCTGACGGCTCTGGATTCCGGCGACTACGGCGCCATCCTGCGGGCCAAGGGCATCGTGCCCGCCGCCGACGGCCAGTGGCTGCACTTTGACTATGTGCCCCAGGAGCACGAGGTGCGCTATGGCGCCGCCGACTACACCGGCCGCCTGTGCGTCATCGGCTCCCAGCTGAAGGAGGACGGCCTGAAGACCCTGTTCGGCCTGTAAGGAGACGCCTATGGACATTCCTGTATATCTCATCACCGGCTTTCTGGATGCCGGAAAAACCGACTTCATCAACGGCATCCTGAAGGACGGCTTCGCCAGCGAGGACCGGACGCTGCTGCTGTGCTGCGAGGAGGGGGAGACGGAGTACGACCCCAAATCCCTGTTCAACGTCTTTACCTACACCGTGGACGACCCCGCCCAGCTGACGCCGGAGTTCTTCAAGAAGCTGGAAAAGCAGTACCGCCCTAAGCAGGTAATCATCGAGTTCAACGGTATGTGGAGCTTCGAGCCCCTGTACCGGGAGGGCCTGCCCGCCAACTGGATCCTGTATCAGATCATGTGCCTGGTGGACGCCACCACCTTTGAGCCGTATCTGCGGAACATGGGCCAGCTGATGATGGAAAAAATTCTCAACGCGGACATGATCATCTTCAACCGCTGCAATGAGGAGCTGCGCAAGGCCCTGCGGGGCCGGAACCTGCGGATGGTGAACCGCCGGGCGGACATCTATCTGGAGAACACCGACGGCACCAGCGAGGACTACGTCACCGAGGACATGGCCCCCTTCGACCTGTCCGGCGGCCACCTGGACGTGCCGGACAACGACTACGGCATCTGGTATGTGGACATGATGGACAACCCCCAGCGCTACGACGGCGTCACCGTGCGGTATAAGGCGCTGATGTGCCACTCCAAGAAGTTCCCGGGGATCCACTGCCCCGGCCGCTTCGCCATGGTGTGCTGCAACAACGACATGCAGTTCCTGGCCCTGGTGTGCAAGGGGGAGGGACTGGAGAAGTTCAAGAACCGCCAGTGGGTGGAGATCCAGGCCACCGTGAAGAAGGAGAAATGCCAGGCCTACGACGGCGAGGGCCCGGTGCTGTACGTCACCGATGTGAAGCCCTGCCAGAAGCCGGACCCGGAGAACGTCAGCTTCTGATACGAAGCGTAATATTCGCATATAATAATACAAATAGCAAAAGAGGAACGGCGCAGCCGTTCCTCTTTTGCTTGTCAAAAAGTATCCCTGCCGTGACACCACAAGGGAGAAATCGCCCTGTTCCGAGGGTGACGCGGCCCGCTGAGGGCAGCGGGCCCTACGGACGGCCTGCCGGTCCCCCCGTTCCTGTAGGGCGGGGCCCGCGTCTGCCCACCATCGTGCCAGCCGACTGGCAGGCATTGTGTCATGCCCGCCAGTCGGGGCACTTCCTCGAAATCGCCTTGCTTCATCCGCCACCGGCGGCGCTTCGGCGATTTCCCCGGCGGAAAACCGGCTTTGTTTACAAATAATTCAAAGGCTTCCACTTGACAAGGGCGGCAGGGGGTGGTAAACTGCGTTTAGCACTCAGGAAGTTGGAGTGCTAAACGGAGAAAACGATATGGAATTGACCGATCGAAAAAGACAGATACTGAAGATCGTGGTGGAGGAATATGTGGCGGCGGCGGAGCCGGTGGGCTCCAAGGCCATCGCCCAGAGAATGCCCGGCAAGATCAGCTCCGCCACCATCCGCAACGAGCTGGCGGACCTGACGGAGATGGGCTATCTGGAACAGCCCCACACCTCCGCCGGACGGGTCCCCTCCGCCAAGGGCTACCGGCTGTATGTCAACGAGCTGATGGAGCGCCGGTCCCTGAGCCGGGAGGAGGAGGAAAAACTCAACACCTCCCTGGCCGAGAAGCTGGCGGGAACGGACCAGGTCATGGCCCGGGCGGGCCAGATGGTCTCATCCTTTGTGGGCTATCCCGCCTACACCGTGGCGGACCACAAAACCGCCGCCACCGTGCGGCGCTTTGAGCTGATCCCCGTGGACCAGAGCAGCTTCATCGCCGTGGTGATGCTGTCGGACAGCCAGGTGAAAAGCCAGCTGCTGCCGCTGCAATTGCCGGTGGCCGACGGGGGCCTGCCGGACATGAGCCACCTGCTGAACACCCATTTCACCGGCATCGGGCCGGAGGACATGAACGGACGGCTGATGAGCCTGTCGGAGCAGGTGTCCGGCCAGTGGTTCCTGCCGCTGAACCAGGTGGTGGAATATGCCGGACGGCTATTGAAGGAAGCCAACAGCCAGGAGGTCTTTACCGGCGGGGCCAAGGAGTTCCTGCGGTTCCCGGAATACCGGGACGCGGACAAGGCCCACGACCTGATGACCTTTATGGTGGACAATAAAGAACAGCTGCCCGCGCCCACGGAGGGCGGCCCGGTGCAGATCCTCATCGGCCCCGAAAATCTCAACGAGGCCCTGCGGGACAGCAGCGTGGTGGTGGCCAGCTATGACATCGGAGACAATATGCGGGGCCTGGTGGGCGTGGTCGGACCCACCCGGATGGACTACGCCACCGTGGCGGCGCGCCTGAGCTACTTTGCCGAGAGCCTGGGCCGCATGTTCGGGAAGAACCAGCTGCCCCCCAAGGAGGACCAGGAAACATGAGCGAAAACGTCAACAATACCCATCCGGAGAATCAGCCGGAGAATCCGGAAACCCCGGAAACCGAGAATCAGGACACTGCGCCAGAAACGGCGGAGGAGACCTTCACCGTCACCCGGGACCAGATGGAGAAAATGGAACAGCTGGCCAAGATGGTGTCCGACGCCAGCGACAAATATCTGCGGCTGGCAGCGGAGTATGACAACTTCCGCAAGCGCACCGCCAAGGAGAAGGAAAGCCTCTACGGCGACGCCAAGGCCGACACCGTGAAGCCCTTTTTGGAGGTGCTGGACAACCTGGAGCGGGGCCTGGCCCAGTTCGAGGAGGGGGACCCCCACCGCCAGGGCATGGAGATGATCTGCAAGCAGTTCATGACCGTGCTGGAAAAGCTGGGCGTGCAGCAGATCGAGGCCCTGGGCCAGCCCTTTGACCCCGCCCGCCACAACGCCGTGATGCATGTGGAGGATGAGTCGGCCGGGGAGAACACTGTGGTGGAGGTATTCCAGCAGGGATATGCCTTGGGCGACAAGATCCTGCGGTTCGCCATGGTAAAGGTTGCTAATTGAGAGGAGCATGTGCTATGAACGGGAAAAAACTTTATAAAAGCCGGGATAACCGGATGATCTCCGGCGTGTGCGCCGGGATCGCCGAGTATTTCAATATGGACCCCACCATCATCCGTCTGGCCTGGGTGCTGTTCAGCCTGCTGGGCGGCAGCGGCGTGCTGGGCTATATCATCGCCGCCATCGTGATCCCCGAGTATCCGATGGACTGACCCTTGTAAACAAATTTTATTTCATATATTCAGGAGGCAATTATTATGTCTAAAGTTATCGGTATCGACCTTGGCACCACCAATTCCTGCGTAGCCGTCATGGAGGGCGGCGAGGCAGTTGTCATTCCCAACGCAGAGGGTAACCGCACCACCCCGTCCGTGGTGGCCTTCTCCAAGACCGGCGAGCGCATGGTGGGCCAGGTGGCCAAGCGCCAGGCCATCACCAACCCCGACCGCACCATCTCCTCCATCAAGCGCGAGATGGGCTCCGACCACCGGGTCAGCATCGACGGCAAGTCCTACACGCCCCAGGAGATCAGCGCCATGATCCTGCAGAAGCTCAAGAGCGACGCAGAGGCCTATCTGGGCAGCACCGTCACCGAGGCCGTTATCACCGTCCCCGCCTACTTCACCGATGCCCAGCGTCAGGCCACCAAGGACGCCGGCAAGATCGCGGGTCTGGACGTGAAGCGTATCATCAACGAGCCCACCGCCGCGGCCCTGGCCTATGGCGTGGATAAGGAGCAGGCCCAGAAGATCATGGTGTATGACCTGGGCGGCGGCACCTTCGATGTGTCCATTCTGGAGATCGACGACGGCGTCATCGAGGTTCTGGCCACCGCCGGCAACAACCGGCTGGGCGGCGATGACTTCGACCAGTGCATCATGAAGTACCTGGTCAGCGAGTTCAAGCGCACCGAGGGCATCGACCTGTCCGGCGATAAGGTTGCCATGCAGCGCCTGAAGGAGGCCGCCGAGAAGGCCAAGATCGAGCTGTCCGGCGTGACCACCAGCAACATTAACCTGCCCTATATCACCGCCGACGCCACCGGCCCCAAGCACCTGGACGTGACCCTGACCCGGGCCAAGTTCAACGAGCTCACCGGCCATCTGGTGGACGCCACCATGGGCCCCGTGCGCCAGGCCATGTCCGACGCCGGTCTGAAGCCCTCCGACCTGTCCAAGGTCCTGATGGTGGGCGGCTCCAGCCGTATCCCCGCCGTGGTGGAGGCCGTGAAGAACTTCACCGGCAACGAGCCCTTCAAGGGCATCAACCCCGATGAGTGCGTGGCCATGGGCGCGGCCCTGCAGGCCGGCGTGCTGACCGGCGATGTCAAGGGTCTGCTGCTGCTGGACGTGACCCCCCTGTCCCTGGGCATTGAGACCATGGGCGGCGTGTGCACCCGCCTGATCGAGCGCAACACCACCATCCCCGTGAAGAAGAGCCAGATATTCTCCACCGCCGCTGATAACCAGACCTCCGTGGAGGTCAACGTGCTGCAGGGCGAGCGGGAGATGGCCGCCGCCAACAAGAGCCTGGGCCGCTTCCACCTGGACGGCATCGCTCCGGCCCGCCGCGGCGTGCCTCAGATCGAGGTCACATTCGATATCGACGCCAACGGCATCGTGAACGTCAGCGCGAAGGATCTCGGCACCGGCACCGAGCAGCACATCACCATCACCTCTTCCTCCAACATGAGCAAGGAGGATATCGAAAAGGCCGTCAAGGACGCCGAGCAGTACGCCGCTGAGGACGCCAAGATCAAGGAAAAGGTCGAAGTCCGCAACCAGGCCGACCAGATGGTCTACCAGAGCGAGAAGACCCTCGGCGAAGTGGGCGACAAGATCCCCGCGGACGAGAAGGCCAAGGTCCAGAGTGGTATCGACAAGCTGAAGGAAGTCCTCAAGGGCGACGACACCGACACCATCAAGAGCGCGACCGAAGAGCTCACGCAGATGTTCTACCAGATGAGCGAGAAGCTCTATCAGCAGGCGAACCCGCAGGGCGGCGCACAGGCCGGTCCTGACATGGGCGGCCAGAACGGCGGCGCGCAGACCGGCCCGAACGGTCAGCAGTATTATGATGCTGACTACAAGGTCGTGGATGACGACGAGAACAACAAGAAGTAATTTGAAACCGATCGACGCAGCGGGGACAGTTTATACTGCCCCCGATTGCGGCGTTTTTAGGAGCGTAGTCTATGGCTGAAAATAAAAGAGACTATTACGAGGTGCTCGGCGTTTCCAAGGGCGCTTCGGAAGAAGAGATCAAAAAAGCATACAAAAAGCTCGCACGCAAGTATCACCCCGACATGAACCCCGGCGACAAGGAAGCCGAGGAGAAGTTCAAGGAGATCAACGAGGCGAACGAGGTTTTGAGCGACCCGGACAAGAAGGCGCGCTACGACCAGTTCGGCTTTGCGGGCGTTGACCCGAATTACGGCGCAGGCGCCGGTGGCGGCGCTTACGGCGCGGGCGGGTTCGACTTCGGCGACCTCGGCGATATCTTCGGCAGCTTCTTCGGCGGGGGCTTCGGCGGCGCGCGCGCGAACCCCAACGCGCCCCAGCGCGGCGAGAGACT
>OGFN01000677.1_pt1 | contig 15960 bp, 14 predicted proteins | sample 1570921 | NCBI WGS metagenome assembly OGFN01 (sample SAMEA2581940, study PRJEB24529) | metagenome | biome: Human gut stool | place: China | collected 2011
GGGAGCAGAACATCACCATCACCGGCAGCACGAACCTGTCGGAACACGAGATCCAGCGCGCCATGGCTGATGCCGCCGCGTATGAGGCCGAGGACAGCCGCCGGAAAGAGCGGCTGGAACTTCACAATCAGGCCGAAGTGCTGGCCTACAAGGTGGATGAGGCCCTGTCCAAGTGCAAAAAGGAGCTGGACAAGGACGAGAAGAAGCGCGTCAAGGACGACGAGGCTGCCCTTCGCCATCTGATCGGGCGTGCCAAGCCCGACAAAATGACGGCGGATGACCTGTCCGCCATCAAGAGCGCCATGGCAACCCTCGAAAGCAGCAGCGCCCACCTGATGAGCCTCTTCGACCCGAACGCGCAGAGCGGCGGGCAGTCATGACGAAGCCGCACCACGTCCGGCGTGCGCTGCTGATTGCCCTGACCGTCGTGGCGATTCTGCCGACGCTGCTGGGCAGTCTGGAATAACAAGCAAGGGGATTGCGTCCACAATTTCGGACACAATCCCCTTTTTCGTTGCACCGCAGTACAGGTCCACCGCCAGCTCCCGGCCCGTCAGCCCCGCGTATTCCAGGGCCTTTTCATACAGGCGCTGGGCCTGGTCGTGGTTCACCTGATAAAACGATGGCACCGACAGCCGCAGCTCCAGGCCACACAGGGTGTCCGTCAGATAGTCCCGGCCCCAGAGGGTCCGGTACCGATCCCCTAAAATGGCGTTGCCCCGGCGGGTATTCTCCCCCAGCACCACGCCGCAGACTCCGGGCGCAGCAGCCCGGAGCATATCCACCAGCTCCTGCTCATGGGGCAGGCGGGAGCCGTTTACCAGCAGGCACACTAGGGATTCCCCGGTGCTGCCAGTGCGGACGTACAGGTGCCGCAGCAGGCCCCGGCCAGTGGCCTCGTTATACGGCTCCACCTGAAACCGGGCGATATAGTCCCGCACCGCCTGAGCCAGGGCATCGGCCTCCGGCTTCTGGATGAGACAGTGCTCCACATCCACCACCTGGTGGCTGCGGGCCCGGTAAAAGCCCACCTCCCCCGCCGGGGAAATGGGATAAATGCTCTTGTTGCGGTAGTGCAGGGGCTGTTCCGCGCCCAGAATTTCTTCCACCGTCACCTCCGCGCCGCCGATACGGGTCAGGGCGTCCTGGACCCGGGCCCGCTTGGCCCACAGCTCCTCCTCATAGGACATATGCCGGAAGTCGCAGCCGCCGCAGCGGCCGTAGTAGGGGCAGTCCGGTACCCGGCGGGCAGGGGAGGGCTCCACCAGGGCGGCGATCTTGCCGAAGGCGGCGTTTTTCAGCACCTTCATCACCAGAACGTCGCAGATCTCCCCCCGGATGGCCCCGTGGACAAACACCACCTGGCCGTCTATCCGGGCGATGCCCAGCCCCTCGCTGGAATAGCCCTGGATACAGGCGCGGTAAATGCGGTTTTTCTCCAATCCGGGCATAAGCGCCCTCCTCTCGTGCGAATCATACGAAAATTAGGGGCGGACAGAGCTGTCCGCCCCTGAAAGGTTTCCAAAACCTGGTTAAATCTCGAACTTCTCCATGACCTTCCGCAGGGCCTCGGCAAAGGCGGCCAGGGTCTTGTTGTCCCGGCCCTTGCTGCGGCGGATAAGGCCCACCAGGGAATCGCCCAGCTGCACCAGCTTCTGATACGCCGCGGTGACCCGGGGCGCGCCATCGAAGGTACGGGTCTTGCGCTGGGGCAGATAGCCCGCCGCCAGCTGGGTGCAGGTCAGCAGGTCATACTCCTCGGTATACTGGGGAGCGTGGGCCGTGAAGCCCAGCTGGCTCACCGTCTGGGCAAACACCGGAGCCACCTCCCGGTCGCCGTGGACCACGAACACGTGCTGGGGCTTGGGCTCCTTGAAATGGCTGATCCAGTCCAGCAGATGGTCGTGGTCGGCGTGGGAGCTGAGGCCCTGGAAATTCACCACCTTGGCCCGGACGGCCACGTCCTCGCCGAACAGCTTCACGGAGGTCGCCCCATCCAGCAGGGTCCGGCCCAGGGTGCCCGGAGACTGGAAGCCCACGAACACCACGGCGCTGTCCGCCCGCCACAGGTTATACTTCAGATGGTGGCGGATGCGGCCCGCGTCGCACATGCCGGAGGCGGAGATGATGACCTTGGGGGTATGGTCCTCGTTCAGAGATTTGGACTCGTCCACGGTCTCCGTCAGGTGCAGGCCCGGGAAGTTGAACATATGGGTGCCGTCCTTCACCAGCTCCAGAGCGTCCTGGTCCAGATAGTCCCGCAGGTCGCCGCAGAAGATGGTGGTGGCACTTTTCGCCAGGGGACTGTCCACATACACGGGGAAATTCGGCACGGAGGTCACCAGGCCCTGATCCTTGATCTCCCGGATGAAATACAGCAGCTCCTGGGTGCGGCCCACGGCAAAGGAGGGGATCACCACGTTGCCGCCCTTGCCCAGGGTCTCGTCGATGATCTGGGCCAGCTGGCCGGTATAGCTCCACACCTCGGTGTGGTTGCGGTCGCCATAGGTGCTCTCCATGACCACATAATCCGCCCCGGTGAAGAACTGGGGGTCCCGGATGATGGGCTGGTCCACGTTGCCGATATCGCCGGAAAAGACGATGGTGCGGGTCTGGCCTCCCTCGGTAAGGGTCAGGCGGATGGATGCAGAGCCCAGCAGATGGCCCGCGTCGATGAACACCGCGTCCACCCCGTCGCACAGGTGGACGGGCTGGCCATACTCGCAGGTGTCGATAAACTCCGGCACCCGCTGGGCGTCGGCCACGGTATACAGGGGCTCCTCCTCAGGCCGGCCGGCCCGGCGGTTCTTGCGGTTTTTATACTCGGCGTCGCTCTCCTGGATGTGGGCTGAGTCCTGGAGCATGATGCTCATGAGCTGAGCCGTGAGCCGGGTGGTGAGAATGCGGCCCTGGAAGCCGTTTTTGATGAGCATGGGCACCCGGCCGGAGTGGTCGATGTGGGCGTGGGTGATGAGCACATAGTCGATGCTGCCCGGGGCAAAGGGCAGGGAGCGGTTGTCCACCTCGTCCCGGCCCTGCTGCAATCCGCAGTCGATGAGGATGCGCTTGCCGCCTACCTCCAGACAATGGCAGCTGCCGGTGACGCACTGGTCAGCGCCGAAAAAACTCAGCTTCATGGCGTTCGTCCTTTCCTCTCAAAAATTGGGGTGCCTTTATTGTAACACTTTTTCTTCCCGGCGGCAACAGGAATTGCATTTTGCCGGAACATCCGTTATAATAGGTTGGAATATAACTTGTTATTCCCCTGAGGAGGAACGCAAATGTTTGAACAATCCCATATCCGCAACTTTTCCATCATTGCCCACATCGACCATGGCAAGTCCCATTCCCAGTTTGCCTGACGGCAAACCGGGAGCCCTTTTCATTTAATGTCCTTCGGCGGAAATGAATTCCGCCTGCGGCAAGGTTTTGCTGCGCAAAACGCTTGTTACGCGCCACTTGGCGCGTCAGCGTGGACTTACCTACAGGAGGAACACAAATGTTTGAACAATCCCATATTCGCAACTTTTCCATCATTGCCCATATTGACCATGGCAAGTCCACGCTGGCGGACCGGCTGCTGGAGCTGTGCGACGCCGTGCCGGAGCGGGAGATGGAGAACCAGATTCTGGACAACATGGACCTGGAGCGGGAGCGGGGCATCACCATCAAGTCCCGGGCCGTGCACCTGTTCTACAAGGCCAAGGACGGCGAGATCTACGCCCTGAACCTCATCGACACCCCGGGCCACGTGGACTTCAACTATGAGGTGTCCCGGTCCCTGGCCGCCTGCGAGGGGGCGGTGCTGGTGGTGGACGCCACCCAGGGGGTGGAGGCCCAGACTCTGGCCAACACCTATCTTGCCATGGAGCACGACCTGGAGATTCTGCCGGTATTCAACAAGATCGACCTGCCCGCCGCCGACCCCATGAAGGCCAAGCAGGAGGTGGAGGACATCATCGGCCTGCCCGCCATGGATGCGCCGGAAATCTCCGCCAAGCTGGGCCTGAACGTGGAGGCGGTGCTGGAGGACGTGGTCCGCAACGTGCCCGCCCCCACCGGCGACCCCAACGCCCCCCTGCAGGCCCTGATCTTCGACAGCCAGTATGACCCCTATGTGGGGGTGGTGGTGCTGTTCCGCATCAAGCAGGGCACCATCCGCCGGGGCCAGACGGTGCGCATGATGGCCACCGGAGCCCAGTATACCATTCTGGAGTGCGGATATCTCAAGCCCCTGGGCAACGAGCCCACGGACGCCCTCCAGGCCGGTGAGGTGGGCTATTTCACCGCCTCCATCAAAAACGTCAAGGACACCCAGGTGGGCGACACCATCACCGACGCCGAAAACCCCGCCGCCCAGCCTCTGCCCGGCTACCGGCCCGCCCAGTCCATGGTCTACTGCGGCATTTACACCGAGGACGGCAGTAAGTACCCCGACCTGCGGGACGCCCTGGAAAAGCTCCAGCTCAACGACGCCTCCCTGACCTTCGAGCCGGAAAGCTCCGTGGCCCTGGGCTTCGGCTTCCGGTGCGGCTTTTTGGGGATGCTCCATATGGAGATTATCCAGGAGCGGCTGGAGCGGGAGTTCAATCTGGACCTGGTGACCACCCTGCCCAGCGTCATCTATCATGTGTACAAGTCCGACGGCACCATGGTGAAGGTGGACAACCCCCACAACTATCCGGACCCCACGGTTATCGAGCACGCCGAGGAACCCTATGTGAAGGTGTCCATCATCAGTCCCAACGAGTATGTGGGCAACATCATGCCCATGTGCCAGGACCGCCGGGGCGAGTTCAAGGACATGCAGTATCTGGACACCCACCTGGTGGAGCTGCACTATCAGATGCCCCTCAACGAGATCATCTACGACTTTTTTGACACGCTGAAGGCCAACACCAAGGGCTATGCCTCCCTGGACTATGAGCTGTCCGGCTACCGGCCCAGCGAGCTGGTGAAGGTGGACCTGCTGTTAAACGGCGACGGCGTGGACGCCCTGAGCTTCATCGCCCACAAGGACAAGGCCTATCCCCGGGCCCGGCGGCTGTGCGAAAAGCTGAAGGAGAACATCCCCCGCCAGCTGTTTGAGGTGCCCATCCAGGCGGCCATCGGCGGGCGGATCATCGCCCGGGAAACCGTGAAAGCCATGCGCAAGGACGTGCTGGCCAAGTGCTACGGCGGCGACATCACCCGGAAGAAGAAGCTGCTGGAAAAGCAGAAGGAGGGCAAGAAGAAGATGCGGAATCTTGGAACAGTCCAGGTTCCCACCGAAGCCTTCATGGCCGTTCTCAAGCTGGACAGCGATTGATAACAGGAGGCGCTCATATGGAACAGGCCACGTTTGACGATTTCATGAAGCTGGACATCCGGGTGGGCACCATTGTGGAGGCCCGGCCCTTTGAAAAGGCCCGGAAGCCCGCCTATCAGCTGCTGGTGGACCTTGGCCCGGAGCTGGGCCAGAAGCGCTCCAGCGCCCAGATCACCCAGCAGTATACCCCGGAGGAGCTGGTGGGCAAGCAGGTGCTGGCGGTGGTGAATTTTCCGCCCCGCCAGATCGCCAATTTCTTCTCCGAGGTGCTGGTGCTGGGAATCTACTCCCAGGGCGGTGTGGTGCTCATTACCCCGGACAAGCCTGTGGAAAACGGCGACCGGCTGGGATAAAATAGGAGGTATCGTATATGGCCGGATTCGGCGTTCTGATTGTTTCGGGTATATTATCGGCGATTTTCCTGTTCTTCATCGCCGTGTTTGCCGCCGCGGCGGCGTATATCATGGCCAGCTATGTGCTGGAGGGCTTTTCCATCGCCTGCATGCGCAAAAAAGCGGGCGACGCACATACATTCCCTGCCTGGATTCCCTTTTACAGCAAGTATCTGCTGGGAAGGCTGGCAGACCGGCGGGTCATGGGCGCCGTGTCGGCCCTTCTGACGCTTCTGTCCGTCTGCCTTTGCGTCTATTTCTACGTCTGCCGGGAGCTGAATACTCTTTGGTTCATCCTCCTGCTGATGGCCCTGTTGGCGGTCTTTATCCTGGACACCCTGATCGCCGACCGGATCTATAAAAGCCGCGCCGGTAAATATGGGGACGTCCTGACCGTGTTCACCGTTTTATCCCTGGGCCTGCTCCGCCCGGTGTTCCTGTTTGCTGTCCGCAATCGGGCAGCGGAGAGCGTGCCGGCCCCGGAGTGTGGAAATTGAGTAAAAATCCCGGAAGGAGATGTGATAGCATGGCCGAGGAAAAGCTGTTTATTGAGGCATCCGAAGAGGATGTGCCGTCCATTATCGCTCTGCGGCAAAGAATCTGGGGCACCACATACCGAGGCGTCTACCCCGACAGCATGATAGATAACTTTGACTGGGACTGGCACAGGGAAATGGAGCTGCTGAGGGTCCATCATCCGGCGTATTCTGTGTACTTGGTCCGAAAGGATCGGCAGGACATTGGCTACCTGACGATAAACGAAGCCGATGTAATCACCCTGCAATCCCTGTATATTTCCGCCGAATACCAAAGACAGGGGATCGGCCGGCAAGCGTTCGATTTCGTGAAAGCGTATTGCAGAGCGCACCATGCCGCCTCCTTTGTCTGCCACTGTGTCCCGGAGAATCTTAACGCCCGCAGCTTCTATGAGCGCATGGGCGGCAAGGTGATCGGGCAGGACCTGGCAAACGAGGAACGGTGGCAGAACTCTGTCACTTATCGGTTTACCCTGACACAATAAAATTGCTCAAAAGAAAGTTGAGGATCACCTATGAACAACATTACCAGAACCGCCATGATCACCATCTGCGGACGGCCCAACGTGGGCAAGTCCAGCCTCACCAACGCCCTGGTGGGGGAGAAGATCGCCATCGTCTCCGACAAGCCCCAGACCACCCGCAACCGGATTTACGGCGTGGTGAACCGGGGAGACACCCAGTATGTGCTGCTGGACACCCCGGGCCTGCACAAGCCCCGTTCCCGGCTGGGGGACTATATGGTGAAGGTGGTGCGGGAGAGCCTGGAGCAGGTGGAGGCCGCCCTGCTGCTGGTGGAGCCCATCGCCCATGTGGGGGAGCCGGAGAAGATCCTGCTCCAGCGCATCCGGGAGGAGCACCTGCCCTGCGTGCTGTGCATCAACAAGATCGACACCGTGGAGAAAAAGGACGACCTGCTGGAGGTTATTGCCGCCTACAGTGCCGTGTATCCCGGGTTTGACGCCATTATCCCCATCTCCGCCCGAACCGGCGACGGCCTGGAGGACCTGATGGCCCAGCTGCAGACCTATGCCGCAGAAGGCCCCCAGCTGTTCCCCGACGGCATGACCACCGACCAGCCCGACGCCCAGGTCTGCGCCGAGATTGTCCGGGAGAAAATGCTGCTGTGCCTGGACAAGGAGATCCCCCACGGCACGGCGGTGGAGGTGACCCGCTTCACCGAGCGGGAGGACACCGGCATCATCGACCTGGACGTGACCATCTACTGCGAAAAGGCCAGCCACAAGGGCATCATCATCGGCAAGCACGGGGATATGCTCAAGCGCATCAGCTCCCTGGCCCGCCGGGACATCGAGAAGTTCATGGGCGCCAAGGTGTACATGGAAACCTGGGTCAAGGTCAAAGAAAACTGGCGGGATAATGTGAATTTTATCCGCGCCAGGGGATATGACGAGCAGTGACTTCTTCCCATCGGCCATGCTGTGCCAGTTTTCTTGCGGCGTCAGCCGCTCGCCGCTCTGCGGCGTAAATTCAAAGAATTTCTGCCGGCGGAATTCATTTCCGCCGCAGCAGATGGTATGAGGGGTCCCCGGTCAGATATCATCTGACTGGGGCAAACTGGCGGGATAATGTGAATTTCATCCGCGCCAGGGGATATGACGAGCAGTAATCCCCCCTCCAAAAGCTTCCACTCATGACGCCGCCGGAAAAGCGGCAAGCTATGGGCGGAGGTGAAAAGCCATGGAGGAGCGCTGGGCCCTGTTCTGGGCCACCGGAGCGCCGGAGGCGTACTTGCTGTATAAGGAGGCGGCTGAATGCAGCCGGAACGATTCGTAACGTGCGGCCTGGTGCTGCGGGAAACGGTGACCCGGGACGCGGACAAAATCCTCACCGTGCTGACCCCGGACCGGGGCAGGCTCTCCGTGATCGCCCGGGGGGCCCGGCGCAAGGGAAGCCGCGTGGCCGCGGCCTGCCAGCTGCTGGCCTATTCGGAGATGACCCTCTATGAAAAGGGCCGGTGGACCATGCTGGACGCGGCGGACACCATCGAGCTGTTCGACGGCCTGCGGCAGGACCTGACGGCCCTGAGCCTGGCGGCCTACTTCGCCGAGCTGACGGAGGCGGTGTCCGACGGCAGCGGCGGCGACGTGCTGCCCCTGCTGCTCAACGCCCTGTATGCCCTCAGCGCCCTGAAAAAGCCGCCTCAGCTGGTGAAGCCCGCGTTTCAGTTCCGGCTGATGGCCCTGGCGGGCTATGAACCCATGGCCGATGGCTGCGCCCTGTGCGGCGCGCCGGAGCCGGAGAACCCCATGCTGGACGTGGTCCACGGGGTGGTGCACTGCGGCAAATGCCGGGAAAAGGGGGGACTGTCCCTGCCGCTGACGGCGTCGGGCCTGGCGGCCCTGCGATACGTGCTCTACGGCGACCCCCGTCGGCTGTACAGCTTTTCCCTGCCGCCGGAGGGACTGCGTGCCCTGAACCACGCGGCGGACGCCTACGTTTCCGCCCAGCTGGAGCGCAGCTTCCGTACCCTGGACTATTACAAGACCATTCTTCCGCAAGAGGAAACGAAATATGAGTGAATTATTTGAAAAATCCATCCGCACCCTGGAGCTTCCGGCGGTGCTGGAAAAGCTGGCGGCCAAGGCCGTCAGCCAGGCGGCCAAGGACCGGTGCCTGAAGCTGACCCCCTCCACGGACGTGGAGGAGGTGCTGCGGCTGCTGGACGAGACCGATGCCGCCAAGGAGCGGCTGGGGCTCCACGGCAGTCCGTCCTTCTCCGGCGTGAAGGACGTATCCGCCGCCCTGACCCGGGCGGACCACGGCGGTATGCTGAACACCCGGGAGCTGCTGGACATCGCCGGCGTCCTCACCGCCAGCCGCCGGGTGTCGGATTACGACGCCCAGCGCCAGGGGGAGGAGACGGTGCTGGACCGCCTGTTCACCTCCCTGCACACCAATAAATACTTAGAGGAGCAGATCCGCTCCGCCATTCTGGACGAGGAGACCATCGCCGACACCGCCAGCAGTGAGCTGGCGGACATCCGCCGGAAAATGCGGCTGGCCGCCTCCAAGGGCCGCCAGATTCTCCAGCGCATCATCTCCTCGCCGTCCTATGCCAAGGTGCTGCAGGAGGCCCTGATCACCCAGCGGGACGGCCGGTTCGTGGTGCCGGTGAAGGCCGAGTGCAAGGGCAGTATGCCCGGCCTGGTCCACGACATCTCCTCCTCCGGGGCCACGTTGTTTGTGGAGCCCATGGGCGTGGTGCAGGCCAACAACGAGCTGAAGGAGCTGGAGGCCCGGGAGCAGAAGGAGATCGACCGCATCCTGCGCCAGCTGTCCGCCGCCTGCGCTGCCCAGATGGAGAACATCCTCTGGGACTATGACATTCTGGTGCACCTGGACGTGATCTTCGCCCGGGCACAGCTGAGCTATCAGCTCAACGCCAGCCGTCCGGAGGTCCGCCGCCGGGGCGGCGTGACACTGCGCCGTGCCCGGCACCCCCTGCTGGACCAGGCCAGGGCCGTGCCCATCACCGTGGAGCTGGGCCAGCAGTTCGACACCCTGGTGATCACCGGCCCCAACACCGGCGGCAAGACCGTGACCCTGAAAACCATCGGCCTGCTGTGCCTGATGGCCCAGTGCGGCCTGCACATCCCCGCCGACAGCGGCAGCGCCCTCCGGGGGTTCCACCGGGTGCTGGCAGACGTAGGCGACGAGCAGAGCATCGAACAGAGCTTGTCCACCTTCTCCGCCCATATGTCCAACATCGTCCAGATTCTGCGGGAGGTGGACGACCAGAGCCTGCTGCTGTTTGACGAGCTGGGAGCCGGTACGGACCCCATCGAGGGCGCGGCCCTGGCCATTGCCATCATCGAAAGCGCCCGCAGTCAGGGGGCGCTGATCGCCGCCACCACCCACTATGCCGAGCTGAAAACCTTCGCCATGACCACGGCGGGGGTGGAAAACGCCAGCTGTGAGTTCGACGTGCAGACCCTGCGCCCCACCTACCGACTGCTGATCGGCATCCCCGGCAAGTCCAACGCCTTCGCCATCTCCCGGCGGCTGGGGCTGGATGAGTCCGTGATCCAGGCCGCCCAGCAGCAGATGGACAGCGACTCCGTCCGCTTCGAGGACGTGCTGACCCAGCTGGAGGAGAAGCGCCAGCGGCTGGAGAAGGCCCAGGCCGAGGCGGACCGCCTGTGGCGTCAGCGGGAGGAGGACGCCCGAAAGGCCCGGACCTTCCGGGAGCAAATGGAAAAAGCCAAGGACAACGCCCGCACCAAGGGCGAGGCCGAGGCCAAGCGCATCGTGCGCCAGGCCCAGGCCCAGGCCGACGAAATTTTCGCCCAGTTGGACCAGCTGCGCCGCCAGCAGCAAAAGCAGATCAACTTCCAGGAGCTCAACGACGCCAAGGCCGCCGTGCGGCACAGTCTGAACCAGGCCCAGGAGGCCCTGCACCTGCGCAGCGAGCCCCAGGAGCCTGCCTATGCCCCCAGCCGCCCCATCGAGGTAGGGGACCTGGTGGAGCTTCCCGGGGTGAAAATGGCCGCCTCGGTGCTGGCCGTCAACAACGACGGCACATTGCTCCTGCAGGCGGGGAAGATGAAGATGACCGTCAAGGCCCAGCAGGTGCGCCTGCCGGAGGGCCAGCCCAAAAAGAAGCCCGCCGCTCCGGTGGGCGGCAGTCCCAAGCTGAATCTCCAGTCCCGGGCTTCGTCGGAGCTGGATATCCGGGGCTATGAGACCCTGGAGGCCGAAAGCGTGGTGGAGAATTACATCGACAGCGCCGTGATGGCAAAGCTGGGCACCGTGACCATCATCCACGGCAAGGGCACCGGCGCCCTGCGCAAGGCGGTCCACGAGATGCTCAAGCGGAACAAGGCCGTCAAGAGCTTCCGCCTGGGCCGCTATGGCGAGGGAGAGGCCGGCGTAACGGTGGTGGAGCTGAAATAACAGACGGAGTTTGTGGATTCTGCCAAAAGGGCCAAACTTTTTTTCAGGCCCCGCTTCAAGAATTTGTAGCTTTGGATATTGCTTTCTTTCCCCGTTTCGGTATAATATTATAGTGTGAGAGAAGTATGTCCCCGCATTTTGCGAAAATGCTTCATAAAAGGAGTGCAATGGAATGTTTACACAGGAAGTTACCGTGAACAATGAGGTGGGCCTGCACGCCCGGCCTGCTACCTATTTTATCCAGAAGGCCAACGAGTTCAAAAGCGGCATCTGGGTGGAGAAGGAGGAGCGCCGGGTCAACGCCAAGAGCCTGCTGGGCGTTCTGTCCCTGGGCATCGTGAAGGGCACCACCATCACCCTGATCGCCGACGGCCCCGACGCCAAGGAGGCCGTGGAGGCCCTGGCGCAGCTGGTGGACAATCAGCTGGGCGAGTAAAAACGAAATAACCGGAAAACACCGGAGGGACGGCTGTCCCTCCGGTGTTTGTTTTCATACCTCAGTTCAGCATATCGGCGTTGGTATCGAACAGCTGGCGGATGCGCCGGCGCAGGGGCCGGTGGGCCGGGTCCGTCAGCTCCGGGTCACGCTCCATCAGCTGCCGGGCCGCCGTCTGGGCCTCGTCCAGCAGCCGCATGTCGCAGCTGAGGTCGGCGATCTTCATGGCCGGCAGACCGTGCTGCCGCTGGCCGAAGAAATCTCCCGGCCCCCGCAGCCGCAGGTCCTCCTGGGAGATGCGGAAGCCGTCGTTGGTCTGGGTCATCACCTTCAGCCGGGCCCGGGTCTCCTCATTCTGGCTGTCCGACAGCAGGATGCAGTAGCTTTTGGCCTTGCCCCGGCCCACCCGGCCCCGCAGCTGGTGCAGCTGGGACAGGCCGAACCGGTCGGCGTTTTCCACCACCATGCAGGTGGCGTTGGGCACGTCCACCCCCACCTCCACCACGGTGGTGGACACCAGGATGTCGCTTTCTCCGGCGGCAAAGGCCGCCATGACCTTCTCCTTCTCCCTGGGCTTCATCTTCCCGTGGAGCACCGCCACCCGCAGGTCCGGAAACACCTGCTCCTGCAGCTGCCTGGCGTAGGCCGTCACGGCCTTGCGCTCGTCGGGGATCTGGTCCGCCTCCCCCACCAGGGGGCACACGATGAAGATCTGCTGTCCCACCGCCGCCAGCTTCCGGATAAAGGCCTGCACCCGGGGGCGATAGCTCTCCCCCAGGGCGAAGGTGTCCACCTTCTGCCGCCCGGGAGGCAGCTCGTCGATCACCGACACGTCCAGGTCGCCGTAGATCACCAGGGCCAGGGTCCGGGGGATGGGCGTGGCGGACAGCACCAGCATATGGGGGTCCTCCGCCTTCTGGGACAGGGCCGCCCGCTGGTTCACGCCGAACCGGTGCTGCTCGTCCGTCACCACCAGGCCCAGCTTCCGGTACTGCACGTCCTCCGTCAGCAGGGCGTGGGTGCCGATGCACAGGTCGATGGACCCGTCCGCCAGCCCCGCTAAAATCTCCCGCCGCTCCTTGGCCCGGGTGGACCCGGTCAGCAGGGCGCACCGGATGGAAAACCGGGCCAGCAGCGGCGCCAGCCCCTGATAGTGCTGCCGGGCCAGAATTTCCGTGGGGGCCATCAGGGCCGTCTGCCACCCGCTTTCCACGGCGAACCAGATGCACGCCGCCGCCACCACGGTCTTGCCGCTGCCCACGTCCCCCTGGCACAGGCGGTTCATGGGCTTGCCGGACACCATGTCCTCCACGGCGTCGGCAATGGCCCGGCGCTGTGCCCCGGTCAGGGCAAAGGGCAGCCGCCGGTAAAAGGGCTCCATGCTCATCCGACGGCAGGCCGGGCCTGCCACATCCCGCCGCCGCTGCCGCAGCAGCTGCAGGCCGCAGGTCAGCAGGAACAGCTCCTCGAACACCAGCCGCCGCCGGGCCACCTCCAGAGCCTCCGGCGAGGCGGGAAAGTGGATGTTCTCATATGCATAGTTTACATAACACAGCTTGTGGGCCTGCCGAACCTCATCCGGCAGCACATCCGGCAGCAGCTCCCGGCAGGCGTCCAGCCCCTGGCGGGCCGCCCGGGCCATCAGCCCCTGGGTGACTCCGGCGGTCAGGGGATAGATGGGCATGATGCGCCCGGTGACCTGCTGCCGCCCCTCCGGCTCAAACAGGGGGTTGATCATCTGCTTGCGCCGCAGATTGTCCTCCACCTTGCCGAAAAAGACGCACACATCCCCCTGGTGCAGGGCGTCCCGCCGGTGCTCCATGTTGAAAAACACCAGGTCCAGGGATCCGCTGTCGTCCACCACCCGGGTCTTGGCGATGGTGCGGCCTCCAGAAATGCGATAGGCCGTCAGGTCCGCCGCCACCATGCCCCGGACGCACACGCTCTCCCCGGCGGTCAGCTCCCGGATGGGCCGGACCTGGGTCCGGTCCTCATACCCCCGGGGAAAATAGGCGATCAGGTCCCCCAGGGTGGTAATGCCCAGCTTTTCCAGGGCGGCGGCCCGGGCCTCGCCGATGCCCTTGATATATCGCACATTGGTGCCCAGGTCTGCCATAAGACCGCCCCCTTCGTTCTTATTTCCGGCGGTAGGTCACATATTGGAATGACACGCCGCCGGAGGTAAATGTCTCGCTTTGTTCCGCCTCTGTCCACGCGCTGTCCCGGGATAAATCGGGGAAAAACGCGTCGGCCTGGGGCGCGGCGAAAATCCTCGTCAGATACACGGTGCTGCACCGGGGCAGCAGCTGCCGGTACACGCTTTCCCCGCCGATGACCACCGCGTCCTCCGGCACCTCCGCCAGGTCATGGATCACCTCCGCCCCCGGGGCGGTGAAATCCAGATCCCGGGTCAGCACCAGGTTCCGCCGGTCCGGCAGGCCCCGGCCCCCGGGGAGACTCTCCAGGGTCCGGCGGCCCATGACCACGGTTTTCCCCAGGGTCAGCTGCCGGAATCGCCGCAGGTCCTCCCGGATGTGAAACAGCAGAGCCCCCTCCCGGCCGATGCCGCCGTTTTCGCAGACGGCTGCAATGGCGGTCATTCCTCGTCCTCCCCGTGGGGACGATGCAGCCACACCACCTGCTCCGGGGCCGGAGTCAGGCCCAGCTTTTTCTGCAGGGCGTGGGAAGCGGGGTTGTCCTCATACACATGGCAGAAGGGGGTCCAGCCCCGCTCCAGGTGCCACCGGATCAGCCAGCCCTCCAGGGCCATGGCCAGGCCCCGGCGGCGATACTCCGGCAGGACCTCTAAAATGCCCATGCTGCCCTCGTGGTGCACACCGATGAAAGCCGCCAGCTGCCCATCTTCAAACAGGCCCCATAGCTGCCCCGCCTCCATCCGGCTGCGCAGATATGCCGCCTCGTCGTCCTCCGGGTGATAGTGGGCGGCGCACAGGGGGAGGTATTCCTCCGTTATAGGCCGCACCTCCGCGGCGGGGACCCGGGGCGGCTGGCTTTCGCCATAGACCCACTGGGTGCAGGGGACGCCCTTTTTCAGGCTAAAGGCCCGGGCCACCTCGTCACTGGCCCCCTGGGGGACGCAGAAAAGCCCCCCGTTTTCCAGCCCCAGGCGGCGCAGAAGCGCCGCCAGAGCCGGTCCGTCGGCGATATCGCTCATGACCAGGTGGTCATTCCGGACCACGCTGCCCTCCGGGCCCCGGTACAGCAGATGTTCCTCCCCTTTTCGCAGCAGCACCTGATCCACGTTGGCGCTGTTCCATTTGTTATGCATACGGATTCTCCCTCTTTCCTTAGTGGTGTCTTTTCCCCCTATTATACCTTCTGTCGAGGAAAATGTAAACTTCCTTTCCGGTGGTAAACGTGCTATACTGGGGAAAACCCTGAAAGGAGGGTCGCCATGACCAAGGATGAGCTGCGGCAGAAGGCCAACGATCTGCCTCTGGCCCCGGGGGTCTATCTGATGATGGACAAAACCGGTAAGGTGATCTATGTGGGCAAGGCCAAAAAGCTGAAAAACCGCGTCAGCCAATATTTCCAGGACACTGCCTCCCACAACGAAAAGACCCGGGCCATGGTGTCCCAGGTGGACCATTTCGACACCATTTTTGTCTCCACGGAGTTCGAGGCCCTGATCCTGGAAAACTCTCTCATCAAGCGCCATATGCCCCGGTACAACATCCTGCTGAAGGACGACAAGGGCTATCCCTTTGTGCGGCTGGACGCCGACGCGGCCTACCCCCGCTTCTCCCTGGTGGGAAAGACCACTGACGACGGCGCGAAATATTTCGGCCCCTTCGGCGGCCGGCGGGAGACCCGGCTGGCCATTGAGGCGGTGTGCGGTGCCCTGCACCTACCCACCTGTGCCCGCCAGTTTCCCCGGGACATCGGCAGGGAGCGGCCCTGCCTGAATCACCACATTGGCCGCTGCGACGGCTTCTGCCGCCCGGACGGCCCCGGCCAGGCGGAGTATCAGGCCCGCATCCGCCAGGCGGTGCGGATCTTCAGCGGCCACTACCGCCAGCTGACGGCGGAGCTGCAGCAGGAGATGGAGCAGGCGGCGGAGGAGCTGAACTTTGAAAAGGCCGCCGCCCTGCGGGACCGCATCCGGGCCATCTCCGTGCTGGGCAAGACCCAGCAGGTCATCGCCGGAGTCTGCGCCGACACGGACGTGTGGGGCGTGTACCCGGGCCAGGTCCGCTGCGGCAGCGCCGTGCTGCACATTGAGGACGGCAATCTGCTGGGCCGGGAGGTGGAGGTGTTCTCCGCCGCCGCCGACCAGGAGGAGGCGGACATCCTCTCCGCCGTGCTGAGCCAGTATTACCTGGACCGCCAGATCGGAAGAGCGTCGTGTAG